>OLHG01000104.1_pt1 | contig 56158 bp, 40 predicted proteins | sample 1605971 | NCBI WGS metagenome assembly OLHG01 (sample SAMN03283289) | human gut metagenome | biome: human-associated habitat; material: feces | host: Homo sapiens | place: Peru | collected 2012 | reverse complement strand
TTTTTTTGTTCCAAAAAAACGACAGCTCCCTTTACAAGGGAGCCTTTGACGGACAGGGGCAAGCCACCGACGAAATTCATATCAAATTCAATTTGTGCTTCCGCCCCATCTTTGAGGGAGCTGTCGTTTTTCGAAGAAAAATGACTGAGGGAGAGAAAGCAATAAATATCAAACTTTCGTTATCTCTCCCTCAGTTTCGCTACGCTCAACAGCTCCCTCCCCGAGGGAGCGGATTGTTTAATATAAATTTTAATTTAATATCATACCGTAGGGACAATATTTAATTTACAGACAACCCGTAATTCTTCAACGTCGTAACCGTAACGTAATCGTCGCCTGATATTTCGACCGAATATTTACCGCCGTATTTCTTGGCAATATCCTTGATTATCTTTGTACCGAAGCCGTGTTTTGACTCGTCACGCTTCGGCTTTTTTTCTGTGCTGTTAAACTTGTTTTTTGTTTTGACTTCCACCTTGTCTCGGTCTATAACAATCGAGACAAACGACTTCCTTTCGCTCGTGAGCTGTGCGGCGTTTATTGAATTGTCAATCAAGTTGTTGAGAAGCCTGCAAATGTCATAGTCATCAATATTGAGCTTGCTGCTTTCGGTTATATCGAACGAAAGCTCTGTATCCGCTTGCTTTGCGGTGTTCTTTTTAAGCTGGAGAATAATATTTATAAGCTCGTTGTGACAGAATTTTTCATTGCTTCCGAAAACGTCGCTTCCCGCATTTGTGAGAATTGACAGAGCTTTTTCGTAATTGCCCAATTCGATAAACCCTGCCGCCGTGGAGATAATTCCCGTAAAATCGTGGCGAATCTTACTGATTGCGGTCTTTTCCTCCTTGAGCTGCTGTATGCGGTTGTAATCGATTTGGTTTTGCATTAAGGCTTTTTCGTATTTGAGGTTTTCCTCCTGCACTTTTTCAATGTAATCAATCGCAAATATAATAAGAATATCGATTACAAAGCAGAGTATAAACGAAATGAATCCGAACACGCCCATATCGAGCGCAACAGCATCAAACTCGGTGCGGTTTATGTTGTAAATCTTGAACGCCATAAACAAAATCAATACGTTTATTATGTGCGTGGCAGGGAAGAGGTAGATTAAAAACAGCTTGCTTTCGGTTGCCCTTGTCTTTTTACGGTTGCTAAGATATTTCAACAGCGCAGCGAACACAAACGAAAATGAGAACATAAATATCGATTGTGCGAATACGTCCGTAATTGTAACGGTACTGTATGAAACCGAGCCGAGATCAAAGCCGTAAAACAAGCCCTCAATCATAGTAAAGAGCATTACCGATACAAAATATGCCGCAAAGCTTATGAAAACCGAAAATGTTTTCCTGCTCGTTTTGCCCCCGTACATAAAAAATGCAAGCAAAAACACCGTTACATAATAACCGATAACCGCAAGGTATTCCATAATGTTTACTGAATAGTCTATCAGCTCAAGCGACAGATAGGAATACAGCATTGTAATTCCCACAAAACCGAAAAATGTCAAAGCAAGGCCCTTTTTAGGCTTGAACATTGAGGTTATTACGTTGAAAGTCAGCAGACTTCTTGCAAGATGAAGAATGAACGTCCACGGAAAGAATTGAGTTAAGTCAACCTGTGTCATAAATTGTGATTAGTGTGATTTTTTACACTGTCTCCTTATAAATTAGTAATATAATCGTTGTATGTTTTTACCGTGTCCTTATACTTTCTTGACGGAATGGGAACTTTAATATTGTTGTGAAGCGTGAACTCATACGGCTCACAGCCCGTGACGGCATTCATATTGATTATAAAAGATTTATGGCATTTCATAAAATACAACGGCAGGAGCTTTTCAAACTCCTTCAGCTTCATATAGAGCGTAAGAGGCGGCTGCTCGTTGAAATAAATGGAAATGTTATTGTTGAGCGACTCTATGTATTCGATGTCCTGTAGGTTCAGCGTCACGCTTTTTGCACCGATTTTTACGATAAGCAAATCCGCCTTTTTCTGCGTTATATTGCCTATGCACTTTTTGAGAGCACTTTTGAGTTGTTCGATTGTGACTTTTGATTTTATGAGAAAATATGAGCATTTAGTTTCAAAAATATTGTACGCTTCGACAGGGTAAAACGTCATAAAAATCAGCTGAAAATTGTTGCCGTTTAAGTTGTTTATCGACCAGTCAACAGAGTTTATGCCGTTTACCATTATGTCAAGAAACAAAATATCCGCCTTGTCGTTTTCAAGAAATTCGGATAATTCGTCAAGGCTGCTTTTGTAGATTATTTCATAATTGAAATTGAACATACCGTTCAGGCAAAGCTTGATTTTTTCACTCAAAAGCTCGCCGTAATCACGGTCGTCGTCGCAAATCACTATATTCATTTACCCACCTCCGAAGCCTGCCTTTTTCCCTCGGGCAAGCTTTTTTTATTAAGTCGCTTCAAATTCTCTCAATTCGGAGCCGCAATGCTGATGAAAGTCAGCAAATCCGATGTATATGATTAAATTTGAAGTGTATATGTATATTGGAGCCATTTTATCATCATAAAATCAAAAAAACAATGTCCTGACAGCGAACGCCTTGTCAAAAAATCAAGATTTTTGCTTTATACCACGTAAACTTCGCTTTTCACAACGAACATATTGCAATGTTCCGAATTTGTCGATATTATTTATAAATAATAAGATAAATGGGGAAAGAAAATGACAACAGAAAGCTTAGTTGCTTGCTTTAACGATACTATCGAGCGTTCACAAACAGGAGAATTAAAGGAATTTACAGAAAGAGCAATAAGCTCAAATTGTCTTTATAAGGAGAACTTCTCATCCCCCGATTGCGGAAGGCAAAATTATGCGGACAGTGCTGCCGAGAAAATACTTGTCGTGCCCGATTCTACCTTTGCGGCGGCACAAAAAAACATTCGATACGGCAAAACGGCGGTGCTGAATTTTGCCAATCCGCAATATCCCGGCGGAGGAGCTTCTAAGGGGGCTGTGGCTCAAGAAGAGTGCTTGTGCAGGTGCAGTAATTTGTATTTGTGCTTAAGCGCCCCCAACATTTTTGAGGATTACTATTTTTATCATAAAAAATATACAAATCATCTGTTCTCGGATAGGCTTATTTACACAAAAGACGTTGTCGTGTTCAAGGACGAGTCCGAGGTGCCTGCTCTTTTGCCGAGAGACGAATGGTTCTTTGTGGACGTCATTACCTGCGCAGCACCGTATATTGCAAAAATCAATATTGATAACGCATCGCTTAAAAGCTTGTTTAAGAGCAGAATTAAAAACATTTTCGAAGCGGCAATCGATAACGGGGTTGAGGTAATTATCCTCGGTGCATTCGTCTGCGGAGCATTCAAAAATCCGCCCGAGGTCGTCGCCGAAGCCTTTCACGAGGTTATCGACGAAAACGGATATGCCGACAATTTCAGAAAAATAGTGTTTGCAATTAAGTGCAATCCCAATAACACTAAAAACCTTGACGTTTTCCAAGAGGAATTTTCAAAGGATGAAGAGAAATCGGCTTGCGTTGAACTGCCGTGGCTTAACGATTTGCGTGAAAGAGTTGAAAACAACCCTGAAGAATTTGAGAATTATCTTGATTGGAAAAAGAGCAACAAATATTACAAAAAGCATTTTTCAATCTTAGGCGATTCAATAAGCACACTTGCCGGCTACAATCCTAAAGGCTATAAGGTATTTTATGCTGATGAAAATTGTGAAAAATCAGCAGTTAAAGAAATGCAAGATACTTGGTGGGGCAAGGTTATTGATTTCTTTGGCGGCGAGTTGCTTGTAAATAATTCATGGTCGGGCAGCCGTATAACCAAGCTTTCTTACGACGGAAATGTGTTCCCGTCAGGATGTGCTCCCGAGAGAACGGGCGGTTTGCATATTGGCAATACTATGCCCGATGTCATCATTGTAAATATGGGCGTAAACGATTGGGCAAACGCCGTGAAGCTTTATGAAGCGCATACCGACGGGGCAAACGGCTTGCAGGATTTGTTAAGCTTTGATTCGGCTTATAAAACCGTTTTGTCGAAATTAAAGCAGAACTATCCGCAGGCTGAGGTTTGGTGTTGTACGCTTTGCAAATCGTTTATGTCGTCAAATCCCAATTTCGTTTTTCCTTGCTCATACGCAGGAATTCATATCGATAAGTACAACGAAATAATAAGAGTCGCAGCTCAAAATAAAGGCTGCAAAATCATTGATATAGCTTCGAAAGAAATTGAATATGACGCTTTTGACGGGACTCATCCCAATTGTTACGGAATGGAAAATCTGGCAAAGGGAATGATAGTTGAAGCCGTAAGAGAGGAAATGGGACAAGCCGAGCAGGATCTCGATTCTATTTGCTCTGATGAATTTGTCGATCAAATTTCCGATCTTGAGCGAATGTACAAATACTTTAAAAGCTCTACGGATGACGAATACAGAACTGCGCTTTTAAGCAGGATTGCAGATTTGCTTGCGGTTATTCCGATGTATTTTCCGATAGAGGTTGATGTTGAGTCGTTTCTAAACGGCATTGACCCGTCACAATTAAAGCCGGGAGATGTAATTACGCCCTCCGAAGCTCCGAAATATCATATTAAAAAGCTTGATCCGATAGTGGAGGACGGTGTAATCAAAAAGATTGTCCCTATGTTTACCACAAAAGAGCATTTGAACAACTTTTATTCGGACGGAACATCGTGTATCAGAATATACCCGTGTGATTATCTTCGGGGCGTTGTGCTTTCGAGCGATTACTTTTTCATAAATCCCGGAGATAACGGCTTTGCGTTTACCACATTGTTTTTGAACGATATAGTAATGCCGAGGGCGTTAACCGCCGAAGACGAAGCGACTGACGACAATGACGAAATCGGCGTAGGCACGATTATTGAAAACAAATATAAGATTGTAAAGCATATCGCCCGTGGCGGAGCCTTCGATACCTATCTTGCAACTGATGTGAGCCTTAATTTGACGTGGGCGGTAAAGGTCTCACGCAGCAACCGTACAGATGATATGGGGCTTATCCAAAATCAAATAAATATACTCAAACAGCTTGACCATCCGATGATTCCGAGATTTGCCGACGCATATATGACGAACGGTAAGGCAATTATTGTTCAGGAATATGTTGCAGGCACAACGCTTGAGGATATTGTCAACGAATACGGAGGTCAGTCCGTTGAGCATGTTGTGGATTGGATAGGACAAATCTGTAATGTTATGGGCTATTTGCATATGCAGTCGCCGATGTTTATTTACAGAGATGTTAAGCCTGCCAATTTCATTTTAGAGCCGAGCGGCAGAATACGGGTCGTTGATTTCGACATTATTCGTTCCTATAAGTCGGGCAGGACAGAGGATACAGTCAATCTCGGAACAAAGGGCTATGCGGCGCCCGAGCAGTTCGGAGGCAGGGGACAGACAGATCCCCGCACCGATGTATACGGAATCGGAGTTACAATGTATCGCCTTTTGACGGGAGCCGACGTACAGGAACGCAATATAATCTTAAACCCCATAACGCTTGATGAGCCGGGAATACCGTCGGGCTTGGCATATATAATAAACAAATGTACTCAGTTCAACCCGAGAGAACGCTATAATTCGTGCGACGAGCTGCTCAATGATTTAGTCAGATACAATGAGCTTCCGCCGAAAAAGGGCTTTCTTTCCCGACTTAAAAAACGATAATTTCCCTTTTTCCCATATAGTATAGAAAACACCGACTGCGAACTCCTAAAGCAGCCGGTGTTTTCTATATTTGATTTTTGTTTTGGAGACTCAATGAATCTCTATTTATTCGATTATATATGTAAAATAACGCAAAAACAATAGGCTGTCAGTGTACAGTTGAAAAAAATTTTTTCTCACGGCCTCCAGCTATGTTTTATACCACGCAAACTATGCTTTTCACCACGAACATATTGAAAACAAATGGCGAAATAAGTAGAATTTAACCGTATTATTATCAGTATGGGCTTATTATGCAAAAAAGCAGCTTATTACGGGAGAGGGAATTATGGCGAAGGTAAAAATTAAGGCAAAAGACGGTATTATCGAGGTAAGGAGTAAGCTCGATAAGGAGGAATATATAAACGAAAGGGAAATGCAGGTTCTTTCTACAAAGATTATAAGGGGAATAATGCGTCCTACTGCGGAAACGGAAAAAAAGCTTATATATATTTCTCCCTCGGGAGTAAAGCTTTCGGAATATCTCAGAAGAGGAATTTCTGTCAATGACTTTTTCCTTGTTCTCGCTCAAAGCCTCGAGGTAGTAAAGTCGGTAGGCAGAAACGCCTTTAATATAAGCAACTTAATTCTTGATACCGACAAGGTGTTTGTAAACGAATACACAAAGGAGCTTCATTTTATATATCAGCCCATAGTGTCGGTGAACGCCGTGTGCAATATCGCCAATTTCCTGTTTGATATTGTATATTCGGTAAATCTCGGACTTAATGAAGACTACGGCTGCATAAATCAGCTTGCAAACTATATGCGAGGCTTGCAGGTTGTATCCGTGATGGCAATGGAAAAGTATATATTAGAGAATTATCCTCAGGTTTATCATCAGATAAAACGTCAGAATTTCGGAAAGAGCGAATATATCGGAAATGGCAAAGAGTTCTATTACCGTGAGAACATTCCTCCGCAGGAAAAAAATCAGACTGCGGGCGGCATACAAGCACCTGTGAGTGCTCCGATTTATCCGACACCGGCAGATGACGTGGAGGATACATCTGTGCTGGGCCTTGACGACGACGCAGACGAAACAACCCTGCTTGACGCTTCGGACGAAACAACAGTTCTTGACGAAGCTCCCAAAAAAGCCTTCCCGTATATGATAAGAAAAAGCAATTACGATAAAATCGAGATAAACAAGCCCGTGTTCAGAATAGGCAAGGAACGCAGCTATGTCGATTGCTTTGTAGCCAATAACAATGCGGTCAGCAGGCTGCACGCAGACATTATAACTAAGAATGACAGATATTTTATCAAGGATAACAATTCGACCAACAAGACATATGTTAACGGTATGCCCTTGCAGCCGATGGTAGAGGTTGAAATACATGAGGGCGATGAAATAGTTTTGGCAAATGAGCCGTTTGAGTTTCATATAAGATAATTTGCTTTGCGAGGAGAAGAATATGAAATACTGTCAGAATTGCGGAAATGTTATGGATGATACAGCCGTGTGTTGCGGCAGGTGCGGCAAGCAGGCGGATGCTGCCGTTAAGCCGACCGTCGCTTCGGGTGTGTCAAATAAAAAGCCGATAGATATTATTTTGTACGGGATATTGACATTTATTTTTTTCGCAGTCTCTTTGTCTTTAATTGTTATGGCAATCATAGGCTTTGCAAAAGGAAAGAAGGCTGAAAGGCAATATGTACAGCCGTCGGTATTGACGGAGAACAGCGTTATCGGCGATTATGTTACTTTTGATATTACCTGCACAACCGTGTGCTATGAAGCTTATTCAGAAAAAACTAAAGCTGTGCAGGACGTATATTGCATTGCATATAGTACAGACGGATATTTGCTGTTTTTGAAGGTACCGAGCAGCTTTTATGAGACAAATCTTAAAAGCCTGCCGGATATCCTTGATATGAACGAGAGTGAGGAAGATCCGGAAAATCCTGTTGTGCTGACGCTTTACGGCACGGTAAGCAGAGTTGACCAAGAGCTTATAAATTACGATGCAAAAAATGTTGCAAACATAGACAAACAGATTGATATTATGGCATCTCCGAAAAAGCAGGGAAGCTCGGACGGATGGTTTTTACTTATTATGTTTGATTTTTTGCCGATATACGCATTTTATTACTTTTGTAATTCTTATCAAAGGCGAAAGAGGCTGTTTGCCGATTACGGAAATTATGACGAATTGTGTAAACAGGCACAGCAAAACTGTAAATATTCCGACGGCGTTGCTTTAACCGACGGATACTACTTGTTCTCAACCTCGCACAGTGCGAATACAGTAAGACTCAACGATGTTTTATGTATATATCAGAAGGTAAACGGGCAAGGTACGCTTGGCGTAATGACAAGGGTTAACAACCGTGAACTTATTGTAATTAACAAATATGGAGAAACATTGCAATACAAGTACCCTGCCAACCAAGAGGAAAGATTACTCAATACAATATCGGTGCTCGCTCCGTTATGTCCGAGGGCAGTTGTAGGATATACCGATGAAAATTTAGCTTATATAAAGAATAATACAGTAAAGAAAAGAGGAAAAACAAAATGAAAAAATGTAATCAGTGTGGAGCAGCGGTAAATGACAGTGCGTTGTTTTGTACAGTTTGCGGATGCCGTCTTTCGGCAAATGACGACGTTGTAGGCAAAATGCCCGGCACAGAGGACAATATTGTCTGCGAAATGTCCGGTGCAGAGGACGATTTTGATTCGGGTGCAACGACCGTGCTTAATGATAATCCTTATGCACAGTCACAGCCGATAAAGAACGAGTCAACGGTATATACTCCTCAGCCGAGCTCAAATTATTATCAACAAAATCCGAATAATTATCGCAATCCCGCACCGCAGCAGTCGTCTGTGAATTACGCTCAGGGCGGACAGGCATACGGAAATTCCGCACCGCAGCAGCAGTATCAAAATCCGTATCAGCAGGCAAATCAGAATCCTTATCAGACTACCTATCAGCAGCCAAATCAGAATCCTTATCAGCAGCCGTATCAGCCTGCAATGGGATATGTTCCGAACGCAAAGAAAAATCCGATTAAGGCTTATGCGGACTTTTGGAAGAATTATGCCAATTTCAACGGCAGAGCAAGACGCTCGGATTATTGGTATGTAGCGCTTGCTGAGGCAGTAATCGGAATGGTATTCGGAATTTTGGCAGGAATAATAATGGCTATTGTATATAATGTCACCTGGGACGATGAAGTAATGGCTGTTGTTGGGGCAATTGCAGGCGGTATTTTATGTCTTTATTCATTGGCAACAATCGTTCCCCATCTTTCCTTGACGGTACGCAGATTGCACGATATCGGCAAGGGCGGTGTTTATTTGCTTCTCTGGTTAATTCCCGGCGGAATAGGCAGCATTATCATACTTGTATTTTGCTGCACAGACAGCCAGCCCGGTATCAATCAGTACGGAACAAGCGAAAAGTATCCCCAGCTTCAGCAGAACAATGCATATGCTCAGCAGGGAATGTATCGCTGATTGAAATAAGGAGAAAACTATGCGATTTTTAGCTTCTGCTGTAACCGATATAGGAATCAGCAAAAAAACAAATCAAGACAGCGTTTGTGTGAAAATTGCGGAAACTGAAAAGTACGGACAGGTTGCTATGGCGGTGCTTTGCGACGGTATGGGCGGACTTGACAAGGGTGAGCTTGCAAGTGCAACAGTTATAAGAGCTTTTTGCGATTGGTATGACAAGGATTTTCCGAATATGCTAAACAGCTTTTCTTGGGATGCGGTAGCTTCGGAGTGGACAAGAATAGTCAAGGAGCAGAATTATCGCATTTCACAGTACGGAAAAACGATTAATGTTTCACTCGGAACTACGGTTACGGCAATGCTTTTTGTCGGCGGAAGGTACCTTATCGTTCATGTAGGCGATTCACGAGTATATAATCTGAAAAAAACGGTTTCACAGCTGACAGAGGATCAGACCTTTATTGCAAGAGAGATAAAGCTCGGCAGAATGACGCCCGAGCAGGCGGCGGCAGACCCGAGAAAAAATATGCTTTTACAATGCTGCGGAGCGTCAAAAAACGTTGAGCCGCAGGTAATTCTCGGAAAGGCGGAAAAAGAGTCCGTATATATGCTTTGCTCGGACGGCTTCAGGCATGTCATTTCCGATGCGGAAATTTATGACTGTTTCAATCCCGACAGGCTTAAAGGAATTGCCGCAATGGAGGCAAACAGCAAATATTTAATAAATCTTGTAAAGAGCAGAAATGAAAAGGATAACATTACCGTTGCTCTTATCAAATGTTCACAATAAGGCGGTGTAATCAGTGGCGTTAGAACGAGGAGCCGTCATTGACGGAAAATATGAAATACTTAAACAAATAGGAAAGGGCGGTATGTCCGTTGTATATCTTGCAATGGACTTACGTCTTAACAAGCAGTGGGCAATCAAGGTAATACAGCGTAGCGGTATCGGTAAAAACAACGAGGTAGTCCTCAATAAGGTTCCCGATGATACCGAACTTATGAAAAAGCTTGACCACCCTGCAATTCCGAGAATTGTAGATATTATCGACAGGAAAGATGACCCGCAGATTTATATAGTAATGGACTATGTCGAGGGCGATCCGCTTGACAAGGTAGTTGAAGAATACGGAGCACAGTCCGAGGAGATTGTAATTGATTGGGCAAAGCAGATTTGCGATACGCTCAATTATCTTCACAATCAGAAGCCTCCGATTATTTACCGTGATATGAAGCCTGCCAACCTTATGCTAAAGCCCGAGGGCAACCTGAAAATTATAGATTTTGGTATCTCCCGTGAGTATAAGGAGCAAAACCTTGCCGATACAACGGTGCTGGGCACAAAGGGATACGCTCCGCCGGAGCAGTTTGGCTCAAGGCAGACCGACGCAAGAAGTGATATTTATGCACTCGGTATGACTTTATATCATCTTGTTACGGGCGTTGACCCGAGGAAAAACGACTATGTTCCGATAAGGCAGTGGAACCCTCAGCTTTCGGAGGGGCTTGAATACATAATCAATAAATGCGTTCAGATATCCCCCGAGGATCGTTACCAGAATTGTAACGAGCTTATGTATGATTTGGAGCACTATGAGCTTATCGGACTTGACTATAAGCGCAAGCAGAAAAATAAACTCGGTTTGTTCTTCGCTTCTGTCGCAATGACGGTTGTAATGCTTGTTGCAGGTCTTGCAGGAATGGTTGTAAAGCATGCGACCGACAGCAAAAACTATGACAAATACATAACCTATATCGATAACTCGGTTAACGAGCAGGAGGCGGCGAAAAATTGCTTTTTGGCAATAGAGCTTGACCCGACAAGACCCGAGGCTTATCAGAGATACATTGATAAAAGCACAGACTTCAGGAAGTTTTTGTCATATACGGTTGAAAATTCAAAGGATGCCGACAATTCAAGAACGACATACGACATAAACACCTTTAAGCAGGAATTCCTGAATCCTGACAACAGCTCAAAGCTTGCTGCAAGCAGTGATTATGACAAGCTTTGTTACGAAGCGGGATATATAATTTTCAATTTGTACGGCGACGACAGCACAAGCAAAAGAGAGGCTGCACTTGCGGCAAAGGAGTTTTTCGCTAAAGTGTCGGAGACGTCGGAATATTACGGCGTTGCACAGAGCTTCAGCCAAATATGTGAGTTCTACGGAAATTTCGTAAACAACGCCAACGGAAATCAGGCAAGCAAGGCTGATTGCGAACAGCTTGTTAATAATATTACAAAATTTCTCGAGGACGATACACTCGATAACGGAAAGCTTTTTGAGCATAACCGTGAATATGTCGAACTTACTCTTTTCTATCAGTTTGAAAACCTTCTCAATGATTATCGAAAGGCATTTGCGAATAACGGTATAGACAAGTCAAGCGTTGAAAGCATTTTTGACCGAATTTCGGAAAAAGCGGATGAAACCGTAACCACAAATGATGTCAATACCGAATTGAGAGACAAGGTAATTACTCAGAGTGAAACTTATAAAGCTAATCTTAACAGAGCCTATGAAAATACCGCTAAGGCAAAGACGGGTTCTCAGAGTGCGGAAGGGGGACAGTGATATGACAATAAATCCTGTATCCATAGTGTTCTTTATTTTAGCCGGTGTTTTCTTTATCGCCGCTGTATATATGTTTATTCGATTTAACATACCACAGGTTTTCGGCGAGCTAAGCGGAAAAACCGCAAAGAAATCAATAGAACAGATGAGAAACGATAATGCTAAATCAGGCAGTAAAAAATCTCATCGCCCTTCTCCGAACGCTGTTGAACGAGGCAGGCTGACAGATGAGATAGAGCACAGTAAAAGCTTGCAAAGGCAAGGCGATAATTCTGTGAATTTGTCTCTCAAAACAGCTCCTATGTCGCAGCAGTCGGGCAGCACAGATGTTTTGCCCGGAAACGAAGGCGACGCAGTCGGAAATATCCCGACTGAAATATTGGATAATGCTACCGAAGTCCTTGTCGATAATACGGAGTCTCTCGATACGGAGATTTTAACGCCCAATGTCGGAACAGAGCTTCTTGCAAGCTCAATCGATTCTTACGAGAGCGGAGAAACACAGCTGCTTGACAATCAGACAACTGTTTTGCAGCCGGAGATATCGCAAAAAGGCTTTAAGACAGTTAAATGTATAGTTTTAATTCATACAAATGAAATGATTTAGGGGTGCGAAAATGAAAAAATGCAGTTCATGTAATCAGGTTATTGACGGATGCAGCGGATTTTGCCCTTATTGCGGCGCAAGAATAGAAGAGGAAGCCCCCGTCACTCAAAATCCTGTAATAAATACAGCAAACATACCGAACACACCGAATCAGTCAGCTGCGGCATTTTGCCCGAAATGCGGAGCTCCGACAACACAGGGAGCAGCATTTTGTCCGAAGTGCGGCACACAGCTCGGTAGCGGAGGCTTTAATGCGTTTTCGTCAATGGGCAATGCGGTTGACGGTGCGGTAAACAAGGTTAAAAACAGTGAGTTCGTAAGCAGCGTGCGGCATGACGTCGGCAACAGTCAGTCAATAAGCTATGTCAAGGACAGAGTAAAGACTGCGGCGAATAAGGTTGGAGGCATCAGCAGCGATAAAAAGAAAATTATAATTATTGTTTCTTCGGTTGCGGCGGTGCTGCTGCTCGCATTGATTATTGTTTTCAATATTCATACCTGCGACGAATGCGGCGACACATATTTCGGAAAAAAGTATAAGGTTTCCTTCTGGGGTGAAACAGAGTATATGTGCAAGGACTGCTATCACGATTTAACCAGCTGGAGATTTTGAGTAAGGAGAGGATAGTATGACTTGTAAAAGATGCGGCAATGTTATTGCCGGTAACGAGCAATTTTGCACAAAATGCGGATTGCCTGTTACAGCTCAACCGAAAAGCTCGGGCAAAAAAGCCAATGTGAAGCTTATTGCAGGAATTTCTTCGGGAGTGGCTGTTCTGTTAATTGCGCTTATAGTCATAATCGTTATGCACGGAAGAGTGTCGGTTGACAAATATATAAACGATTCGTTAAGCGTCAGCGGTTACAGCGGCTACGCAAAGGCTACTGCATCTTCGGTACTTGATATCGAAGGCTTGGAAGCAGCTCTCGGAGCATCAAGGCATTATTATTATACGGATTATTCCTTGAGCGATTGTATTTCGTATAACCTCAGTAAATATGAAAATATAAGCAACGGCGAGGTTATAGTTGCTTCAATTACGATAGATTACGATAGGGCAAATAATCTCGGCTTCAAAAAGAAGCTTACCGGAAAGCAGTCCTATACTAAGGAATATACGATTAGCGGTCTTACCGAGCTTACAACTATCGATCCGTTTGCGGTTGTAACGGGAGTCCTTTACGACAAAACAAGCGGAAAATGCTCAATAGCCTACAATCAAAATTATAACGAGACTGTCGGCACATTCGGTGTGCGCTATTATGACGGCGGCTATTTGCAAATCGTAAACGGCTCAGGTGTTCAGCTTGCAAGGCTTTCATTTTCGACAAACTCGGGAGCATATGTTTCAACGAACAAGATTACGCTTTCGGTCGATGCGTCCGGAGATGAATATGCAAGCAGCGGCTTCTTGCTGAAATCGACAACACAGGAAATTGAGCCTGCGACTTGCGATTATCTCAAATCGGACGGAGATTTGTCAGCCGAGGCGTACAACACGCTTAAAAGCAGAGCGATAAAAAAATTCGTTGAGGATTATAAGGATGCGGAATATGTGAAGGCAATTTTCGGATATGACGCACAAGGCGACGGCGGAGGCGGATGGTTCTCCACGTACTATAATCAGGTGCGTTTTGTTTTCAGATGTCAGGAATACGGCGAGACAAGATATCGCTGTGCGGTATTCTATGACGTTAAGCTTTACTCCGACGGCACAATAAGGAATATAGACACGCTTGACCCGTCAATAACAGATTCCTATGAATCTGTTGAAAAGCTTGAGGAAACCCTGACGTCAAATTGGCAGAATATAAACACTATTGCCGAAAAATAATTTCAGTCATAAATTAAAATTCAAATATAAGAGGAGAAGAATTTATGGTAAGCAAAAATTCATTAAGCAAAAGAATTATTGCATTGCTTCTAACGGCGGTACTTATGCTTGTAAGCTTCCCGTTAAGCGGTGTAATGTTCGCCTTTGCGGCGAACGACGGTTTTGCTTTCGAGGTAAAATGCGGCGAAGCGGCGATTGAAAACGCAAAAGTAACCGTATCGGCGACCTCGGGAGAAAACATAATTACGGAAAATGCGGAATACACTTCCGACAAGGACGGTTTGGTAAGAGTGCCTGAAATCGACGAATATCTTGCCAACAACGCCGATGCAAAAATAGACATTGTATTTTCCGTATCGGCAGACGGCTATTATGATGCGGAAAGCTCACACATTGCTACCGTTACAGCCGAAAAAGTAAAGGATAATATACTTGTATCAATGGTTGCAAACCCGACAGTTAGCTATACTGTTACCGAAGGCTTTGAGAGTAATGTTAAAGTATATTATCTTGACGCAGCAAACAGTGAAGTTGACATTACAAGCGGAGCTTCTTTGCCTATCGGCACAAAGGTTTATGTTAGAGCAGGAAATGTAGAAAATTACACCCTTAAAGTAAGCGAGGGTGCGAAAGTTATAACAGGCGGGGTATATGAATATACACTTGAAAAAGATGGCTTGAATATCAGCGTTGAATATCAGCCGTTGGTTTATACGATTGAAGTTGAAATCGGCGAAAATGGCAATGTTGCTCCGTCTCCAACTATTAGCATTGACAAGACAAAAACAGAGACTGTTGTAACTATTACACCCGATAAAGGTTATCGTATAGCTAATGTAACATTAAACGGTAACGATGTGACGGATTCAGTTTTAGATAACAAATTGACAATCAGTAATAATGCTATTGATGGCGATGGAAAGTTGTCTGTAACTTTTGAAAAAGATGTATATGAAGTTACTCTTGATTATGTAAAAAGCAATCAATCTGATAGGGGCGAAATAAAATTATTTGACGGAGATAACGAAATAACTATCGACCCAAAAACGAAAAAGGTTGAAGTTGCAGCAAATAAAACTGTTACCGTAAAGTTTATTCCAAAATCTAAATACTCATTTATAAATGCTACTTTCAACGGTACAGAAATTGCTTATAAGAACTTGGGCAAAATTGAAGGCGAGGAAACACTCTCGTATAGTTATAGCTTTAATGTTGAACAAAATGTGGAGATTAAAGCGGATTTTTCAGAAGTAATTGTTTTACCTCCCGATGAAATTGAAAATGTTAAAGGTTACTTTAATGTTAATAATTCCGTTTTGATGGATGATATTTATTATGCGTCATCATCTTCGGTTTCCATTAAATTGAATGGTACTATCACATTAAAAAACGGAACTTCAATTACTCCGGATGACGATAATATTACGTGTTATCGTGATTTGAATAATAAAAATAACACCTTCAAGGATGTAAAAAATCAAAAAAAGGGAATTGAAATTACCGAAAACGACAACATAACAAAGGTACAGTTTAAGGGCGAAGATGAAAAAGTATATCAGATCAATGCTGATTTGAATATTAGATTTGATAAGCAAAACCCTGATATAAAAGATATTAGTGCTCCCTCGGGTTGGACAAACGCAAGTCAGACAATTACCTTCTCGGTAGCAGAACTGACAGAGAAATATAACAACGAAGAATACGCTTCGGGTATTAAATCTGTTACGGTAAGCCGCTCATATGTTAAGGACGAAATAGAAACAAAGGAAAACATCGAAGTAAACGAATCAAGCGATAAGTATTCATTTACCGCAACAACAATTGATAACTATACCGGCGAGGTTACCTACACAATTACCGCTACGGATAATGTCGGCAATAGCAGCGATGAGACAATAACGATTAAAACCGATACTCAAGCACCCGTTTTAGACGGTAAGAGTAAGATTGAATTCAAAGTTAATAATACAAACATCTTTGAAAGAGTAATCAATTCCGTTCTTTACGGTAAATGGGTTGAGAAAAAATTCGAAGCTACATTGACAGCTAATGATCAAGGCGGAGTAGGTTTTGAAAACGAAAAATCAAGAGCAACTTTGATTCTTAAAGATGCAGGCGGAAACGAAAAGTATACCTTTACCGCAGACATCAATGAGAAAGGCAAAGCTGAATTCAAAAAAGAATTGCCGGCGGATTGGGAAACCTTCAAGGGAACAATTGAATACACACTTTCCGACTACCTTGGAAATACATCTACAAGTACATTGGTAAATACTAATATTTCAAATATTGGTGAAGATGATATATTTAGTAGCGTTATGATTGAAAATAATGCACCGTTCATCTCTGATATATCTGCTGAAAGCAAAGCAGATATCAAAGCTAAGTACGATGTAACAGATGGAACAATTTTCAACGGCGATATCGAATTTACTGTTGATATTAATGATACCGAATCGGGATTGTATTCTGTTGCGGTAATAATTAACGATAAAATTAAATGCAATGTTTACGATAACGGTAGTGAAACTCCATATAACGGTGTGCATGTTTTCAGTCAAAGTGCAGCGGACACTAAACGCCATAAGTTGAAGTTCAGCACAGAGGGTATAGTCCCGACTGAAATTGAAATCAAAAATGAAAACGACGAAGTGATAGAAACCAAATTCGGTTACAAAGTTGATGTTACCGTTTGTGATAACGCAGGCAATGTTACAACAAAGACAAAAACCGTATACAAGGACACCACCGCACCGAAAATAAGCGGATTTGATTTTGGCGACCAAAAAGATAATTTGCCCTCAAAGGTTGAGACAACCTCTTACGGTTTCTTCTTTAAGAAAACGGTTACTGTTAAAGTCAAGGCTCAGGACGTTGCAGGTAAAAAAGAAGTTGCTTCCGGCGTAAAAGCTATTGTAGCTTATGCTGTAGATAATATTGAAGATGAGAATGGAACTGTAATCAAAAAAGTTTATTGTGTAACTCAAACCGAACCAGGCAAAGGCTTTCTTGAGGAAAAGACAGATGATACAGTTCACAGTGTTGAAGTTATCAACAATGAAAATTCAAATGAAATTTCATTTGACATTCCCGCAAACTTCAAGGGTCAGATTTATGCCTATGCAATAGACAATGTTGAAAATGATCCTAAAAACTCAACATTTGATTTTGAGAATGAATGCGTTGTAAAGGATAATGCTTCTCAATTTTACGGATGTGTTCATCCCAACGGCACAGTTATCGAAGATACCGACAAGCATAAGGAAACATCAAGCATTGAAATCATAATGCCCGAAACTTCATATTCACAGGCATATTCAAACAGCTTTACGGACGCAGACGAAAACAGACAGCTTGACGGCACTCCTGATTATGATACCGCAAAGAAGGTTCCGCTTTATAATGGCGGCTTTAATGGTGTGAATGTAACTGTCAAGGATACATATTCGGGTATCAAGAGCGTTAAATGTGTATTGAAAGAAAAAGGCGTGGAAGTGGAAGATAAAATCGTTGCTTCCTATCCGAACAATAGCGATAATGTAAATAATTGGACGGTAAACAATACAGATATAAACCTTGTAACAGAAGTATCAACAGAAATTAACATTGACGGCAACCATAACGATATGGTGCTTGAAGTAATTCTTACTGACAACGCAGGCAATGTCAGCTACGATTATGTGATGTTCGGTATCGATAAAACCGCTCCGGTTATCAATGTAGCATATGACAACAATAACGGCGATGTAAAGTCGAACAACGGCAGCACATATTTCAATGCTGACAGAACTGCAACGGTTACAATTTCAGAGCGTAACTTTGACCCCGAAAAGGTTGAATTTACAATTGCAAATGCAGAGGGTAACGCACCCGAGGCTGTTCGTATTGATGAAATCAACGACAGCATCGAGAGCACAGACGAAACACAGCATACCTATCAGATTACATATTCGGGCGATGGCGTTTACACATTTGATGTAAGCTGCACAGACAGAGCAGATAACGCTAATGGCGAAGTTAAGTACGGCGAGTCTGTTGCTCCTAAGGCATTTGTACTCGATAAGACTGCTCCGACAATTTCCGTTTCGTATGACAACAACTCTGCCGCAAACGGTAAATTCTTCAACGCTCACAGAACTGCAACAATCGTTGTAAAAGAGCACAACTTTGATGTTAACCGTGTAGTAATTAACGGTACAGCTTCATTGAACGGTGCGGCTAAGGCATTCCCCGCAGCAGCATGGACAAGCAACGGAGATGTTCATACCGCAATAATTTCCTACAATGAGGATGCCGATTACACATTCGCAATTTCAATGGACGATATGGCAGGCAACGCAATAACAGACGCTTCCGTAAACTACGGTACATCAGTAGCAGCAAAGGAATTTACTGTCGATACTGAAATTGCAAAGCCCGTAATCAGCAATCCCACAAACGGCAAGCCTTATCAGCAGGAGGTACCGGTAAACATTTCTTCAACGGACGTAAATCTTGAAAATTGCGTAGCGACCTTGCTCAAAACAGGCAGAGAAAAGGACGAAAACGACAACTGGAAATGGGTTAAGGACTTCAGAGTTGATAATGTTATAAATCTCTCAAATGACGGTCAGACAAGCTCGTTTAGCATAAATGACCTCTTTGAGCATGAAAGACTTAACGACGGTATTTATACTCTTAAGATTGATGTTGCCGACAAGGCAGGAAATACACAGTCCGAGACAGTTACATTTACCGTAAACAGATTCGGCTCGGTATATGATTACAATCAGTACACAACCGAAACCCTTAACGGAAAATATGTTCAGGCAATTACCGATAACATAGTAATTACCGAATATAACCCGTCTCCGCTTTCCGAAAACGCTGTAGTATCTCTTACAAGAGACGGCGCACCCGTTGAAATAGGCGACAGCAATTTGGTGATTACGCCTGTTTATACCGAAAGTGCGGCAGGAGCAAGCGGCTGGTATGAGTACAAATACGAAATCAGCAAAAACGTATTCTCAACCGTTGATGCACAAGGCAATATGAAATATCTTGACGGTATTTACAAGCTCTATATTGCGTCAAAGGATATCGCAAACAACGATTCTGAAAATATCAGCGCAGGTGCGGATATGAGCTTCTCGCTCGACTCCACTGCTCCGATGATTGCAAGCATTACCGGATTGGAAAAGAAAACCGTAAACGATGTTACAAAGGATGTTACTTTTGAGATATTCGACGCTATCGGTCTTGATACAGTCGAGGTTACATATGTCGGCGTGAACGGAAAGACAACCGAGACATATAACATCAGCGATTTGCTTAAATCGTATGACCCTGCAACCCAGACTGAAAAGCCCGATATCACAAAGTATGACGGCAGCTTCACTATGGGCGAGGGAATGAACAACATTGTCAGAATTGTCGCAAAAGACCTTGCAGGTAATGTAATGGATACAGGCGATCCGAATGTTGAAAATTCGGCAATCAATTTTGACGCTTCGGTTCTTGCGTTCAACAGCTTGATAACGGTATCAACAAACCCGTTTGTTCGTTGGTACTCACATACAGTATTCTTCTGGGTAAGCATTGCGGTTATCGCAGTTGCTTTGGGAGCAGGCGGCTATCTTGCAGCTGTTAAGCTTCGTAAAAAAGAAGAAAAGGAAACCGAGGACTACAAGAACTCAAAGAAAAACAATAAATAATTAAACAGCTGACGGGCACGGTCTGTGCCGTGCCCGTCTTTGTTAAGCTTATAAACAAATGCTCAGTATTATGAGCTTTTGCTTATGATTTTAATGCAGTAGGGGAATTAAAATGGGAATTTTCGGACAGGACCTTTTTACGGAGGGCTTTGACAGCGCAAACGCTTACTACGTCCTCGAAGATAACGGAATATTTTCGCTCACGGAATACAAGGTGCTTAAAAACCAAAGTAAGAATTTTGTCAAATGCTCAAAGCTTTTATACAACGGAAAAATAAAGCTCTTGTATTTTTCTTCAAATTACAAATCGCTTAAAAATATGATGGTCTCGATTGATGTCGATACATTTTTGATGCTTATTGCAAATCTTATAAATGCGATAATCGATATCCGTCAAAATGGCTTTTTGAATTGCAATAATCTTGACCTCTCATTTGATAAAATCTTTATTGATACAAAAACATATGAGATTGAGTTCATATATTTGCCTATAAGCAATGACGAGAGCAGCTCTCTTGCATTTGAAAATGATTTAAGGGCAAATACAATTAAACTGTTGACCTCAATGCCGTTTTCCGATGAGCGCATTCCGAGAATTTGCGGATATCTTTCAAACGGTACAATAGGGCTTAATCAGGTATATGATGCTATTTGCTCCGAAATGGGCGGAAGCGGCAAGATAAGAGTGCAGCCGAAGCCTGAGATACATAAGTTTTCCTCACAGCCTGTTATGAGATTTTATTCTCTCTCTCCTTCGGACAACGTAATGTTTAATATAAGCACGGCGGAGTTCGTTATCGGTAAAAACCCATCGGCTGTGAACGGTGTAATTTCATTTAATAAGGCAATAAGCCGTAAGCATTGTAAAATTACCTTCCAAAACGGCTCTTATTATTTGATTGATTTGGGAAGCGCAAACGGAACGTATATCAATGGTTCCGTACTCACAAAGGGATGCGCTTATCCGCTTAACAGCGGCGACACGGTAAAACTTGCAAACAGCTTATTCAAGGTTGAGTTCTAAGGAGTGATAAAATGGCGAAATCTACAATAATAATTGCCGATTCGGATGAAAAGTATTTATCCTCGTTAGAATTAAAGTTCCTTGAACAGTTGGGCGATGAAATTGAACTTGAGGTTATTTCGCAAGAGGAATACTTTAATACGTACTTTTCAATTCCGAGGACGGTAAATGTTCTTGTCGTGAGCGAGGAATTATACACTTCCGAGCTGCAGCGACATAATATTGATAATGTTTTTGTTCTTATCGAGGATGCTGAGGCAGGCGGAACAGAGGATTTGTCGGTGGAAAGAATATTCAAATATTCAAACGCCGAGGATATATACAAACAAATTGTTGCTAAAAGCAAGCTTTCACCTTTTGCGCAGAAGGACAGAGAAACAACGGTTGCGGTCGTGTGCTCTGCGGCAGGCGGAGTCGGAAAGACCTCCATAGCACTTGGGGTTTGCTCGGCACTGGCAAAAGGGTATAACAAGGTATTATATATCAACGCACAGGTTATAAATGATTTTCAGTGCAATGTGAAAAATAACCTGCCGTTGCCGAATAATGCAATGTCAGAGTTTTTCAATCCCGACTTATCGTTGTTTACACGTATCAGCCATACTGTAAGGAATGAAGGCTTTGACTATCTGCCTCCTTTTTCGATGTCGCTTTCTTCGTTTGGATTGGATTGCTCGGTATATCTTAATCTTATAAAATCGGCTAAGGCAACTAAAAAATATGATGTGATTGTTGTTGATACAGACACTTCCTTTGATAAATTCAAAACCGATTTGTTGACATATGCCAATAAGGTGTTGATAATCACGTCGCAGAATACAAATTCGGTTTTTGCAACAAATATGCTTTTGAAAAATATAACCTGCAATGACAGTGAGAAGTACCATTTTATTTGCAACGGCTTTGATGAAAACGCTTTCAATGCTTTGGTTGACGGCGATGTAAAGCCCAATTTTGTTGTCGATGAGCACATAAAGTATTTTAGCGAGCTTTCAAAAGACGGAATAGAAGGGTTTTCAAAGCTTCAGGGAGTACAAAAGGTTTCGTATTTATTGATATAGGAGGATGAAGATGGAAAACAGGGCAATAGTTGTTTTTAATATTCCAAAACGCAGATTTTCTGTTGACCTTGATATACCGCTTGATATTTCTGCTAATGATTTGGTGAATGCACTCAATGCGGCATATGATCTTGGCATTGATACCACAGATATAAAAAATTGCTATTTGAAAGCGGAAAGACCGATTTCACTTCTGAAGGGCAACAAGGAGCTTTCGGACTTCGGAGTCAGAAACGGAACGGAGATTTATTTTACCGAGTGAGGTTGTAATTATGGAATATGGGTATGTTTTGAAGATAAGCAATAAAAATTTTTATAGGGAAATTCAGCTTTCTGCTGAGGACAAGTATATCAAAATAGGCCTAGACACAGACTGTGATGTCCGTTTTTATAAAGAGCAGTTTTTTGAAAACTTTTCGCTTACATTTATAAAAAAGAATAATAAGTGGCAGCTTATGTGCTCCGACAATGTTTTTGCGGATGTCGGCGATGTCAGAAAGCTTGTTACAAAGGAGCTGTTTCACGGCGACAGATTTTCCGTGAAGTATCAGAGCTCGGATGCTTTGCTTTTTGAAATAGAATTTCTTTATGATTTTGACAACGAAAAAAAGGATTACAGCAGGGTCGTTGATATATCCGGCAGAAGTAATATTGTTTTTTCGGGAAATCCGTCTGCGGATATTATTCTTGAAAGCAAATATTCGTCCAAGGATTATATTGAGCTTGTCAAGTGTAATGACGGCTTCAAGCTTTTGATTAAGGCGTCCGAGTACGGTGTGTATGTAAACGGAAGTAAGTCTGCCAACGGTGCGATAATTAAAAATTATGATTTCTTTTCTGTTGCGGATTACAGCTTCTATATTAAGAATATGCAGCTTTACACCTCTGTAAATACAAGGATTAACGGATTGGCATTTGTCGATGTGTTACAAAAGAACGGTTATCCGAAATTCAACCGCAATACAAGGGTAATGACAGTAATAAACGACGAAAAAATCGAAGTTCTTGACCCTCCCGCAAAGCCGAAGAAGCAAAAGAATAATTTAATTACAAAGCTTTTGCCCTCATTAGGAATGATTGCAATCGGTATCGGCGGTGTCGCATTCAGCCCGTTTATGTTGATTTCAAGCGGTATCGGCGTTGTTGTGGGAATTGTCAATTACATTCAGGCTAAGAAAGAATTCAAAGACAACGCTGCCGAAAGAATAGAAAAATATAACGCATATATCGATAACAAAAGAAGGGAAATTACCGAGGAGCGTCTGAAAGAGCAGGCGGCGTTGGAGGAAATATATATAGACTCAAATGTGGAAAATCAGTATTTTGCACATTTTTCAAGTCATTTGTTTGAGCGTTCACCCGAGGACGGCGATTTCTTGTGCGTAAGACTCGGAACGGGCGATACAGAGGCAAAAAAAGCCGTAAACTTCAAAAAACAGGAGAGACTTGAGGTCGAGGATGACCTACAGACAAAGCCGGAGGAAATCAGCAAGGAATTTAAGTACGTTCACAATGCACCGATTTTCTGCGATTTGAAAGAAATAAATGCATTCGGAATTGTCGGCACGGAAAGCAATCGCTTCGGAATTATGAAAAATATCGTTATTGATATTTGCGCTCGCCATTTTCAGTCGGATGTTAAGCTTTTCTTTGTTGCAAAGGCTGAGAACAGAGACAAGGTTTATTGGCTGCGTATGCTGCCGCATGTTTACAATGAGACAATCGGCGTGCGTAACATTGTATGTGACGACGAAAGTAAAAACATCCTGTTCGAATATCTTTATAAAGAGCTCACCCTGCGTGAGCAGAATAAAACAAAGCAGCCGCATATAGTTGTATTTCTTTATGATGAATACGGCTTTCAAAACCATCCCATTTCAAAGTTTGTAAGTAAGGCAAAGGAGCTCGGTATTACATTTATTTTCTTCGGAAACACGAGAGCCGATATAGGACAGGGCTGCGGTTATATAGCGGAGCTCAAGGATTCGGGCAACGGAGTTCTGATAAACACTTCGGATAAAAGTAAATCAAACGATTTCATTTTCACCGAGGTTACCGACGCTCAGGCGGAAAACATTGTAAAGCTCCTTGCACCGGTATATACCGAGGAGCTCTCTCTGGAGGGCACTCTCGTAAAAAACATTTCACTGTTCAAGCTGCTTAATATACTCACGGTTGACGATATCGACCTTGATGCAAATTGGAACAGATCACAGGTATTCAGGTCAATGTCCGCACCTATCGGCGTATCGAAAAGCGGCGTGGTTTCTCTCGACCTGCACGATAAGGCGCACGGACCTCACGGACTTGTCGCAGGTACGACCGGCTCAGGTAAATCCGAAATTTTGCAGACCTACATTCTTTCTATGGCATTACTTTTTCATCCGTACGAGGTCGGATTTGTAATAATCGACTTCAAGGGCGGCGGAATGGTAAATCAATTCAAAAATTTGCCTCATCTTGTGGGTGCAATTACGAATATTGACGGTAAAGAGATTGACCGTTCACTCAAATCTATCAAAGCCGAGCTGAAGAAAAGACAGCGCCTGTTTGCTGAGGCTGAAGTAAACCATATAGACAAATACATAAAAAAATATAAGGCGGGAGAGGTAAATGAGCCTTTGCCGCACCTTATCCTTATTGTCGATGAGTTTGCCGAGCTGAAAGCAGATCAGCCCGAGTTTATGAAAGAGCTTATTTCTGCCGCACGTATCGGCAGAAGCCTCGGTGTGCATCTTATCCTTGCAACTCAGAAGCCGAGCGGACAGGTAGACGATCAGATTTGGTCTAACTCAAGGTTTAAGCTCTGCCTTAAGGTACAGGATCAGGCCGATTCGAACGAAGTGCTTAAATCACCTCTTGCGGCTGAGATAAAAGAGCCGGGACGTGCGTATTTACAGGTCGGTAATAATGAAATATTTGAGCTGTTCCAATCTGCATACAGCGGAGCTCCTGAAAAATCCGACAACAGTAATGTAAAGGAGTTTACCGTTTATGCGCTTGCCGATTCGGGAAAGAGAATACCCGTTTACCGTCAAAAGAAAAAGAAGTCCGGAAACGGCAACAGAACTCAGCTTGAAGCGATAGTCAACTATGTTTCGGAGTATGCGAGCAGGTCAAACCTTGCAAAGCTTCCCGACATTTGTCTTCCTCCGCTTGCAGAAAGAATAGATTATAGCTGTAAAGTAGATAACCTTGACAGCCTTTGCGTGCCGATAGGTATTTATGATGACCCCGATAATCAGCTTCAAGATGTTACGGGAATAAATATATTCGGCGAAAACACCCTTATTATCGGTTCCTCAATGAGTGGAAAGACAAATTTGTTGCAGCTCATAATCAGGGGAATTGCCGACAGATACACTGTCGATGAGGTAAATATTTATATTATAGATTTTGCTTCTATGGTGCTTAAAAATTTTGAGTCATTGAATCATGTCGGCGGAGTTGTGGTGTCGAATGAGGATGAAAAGCTCAAAAACCTTTTCAAGCTTATACTCGGCGAGATTGCGTCAAGAAAAGAAAAGCTTCTCTCTGCCGGCGTAAGCAATTACCTTTCTTATAAAGAGGCGGGCAATACCGATATACCGCAGATAGTGCTGATGATCGACAATCTCACGGCACTTAATGAGTTGTATTTACAGGACGACGACACCCTTTTGACGATTTGCCGTGAGGGCATAGCCGTCGGAATAAGCGTGATTGTGGCAAATTCGCAGACGCAGGGAATCGGATACAGATATATGTCGAATTTTGCTTCAAAGGTTGCGCTTTTCTGCAACGACAGCGGAGAGTATAGCTCGATATTTGACTATTGCAGAATGCAGATTCCGTCCGTGGCGGGAAGATGCATCATAGAAAAGGATAAACAGCATTACGAGTGCCAGACATACCTTGCCTTCGAGGGCGAAAAAGAGCATGAGCGTGTTGACGAAATGCGTAAATTCGTCAAATGGGAGAATGAGAAAAATCCGAAGAAAAAGGCAAATATCATTCCGGTTATTCCTGATTTGCTCACATCAAATTATGTTGATGAACAGCTTTCGCATTTTGCAACAAACAAATACGATTTGGTAGTAGGTTTGAATTATGCAGATGTTTCTCCGTTTGTGTTAAATCTTGCTGCACTTGGTTCGATTACAGTTTCCGGAAAAGAGAATTCGGGACGCAGTAATTTTATTCGTTATTTGGTGTCAGCTATGGAAAAACGCAACTCTGACTCGACTGAAATTTATATTACAGATAAAATCAGTCGAAAATTAGCATCTTTACAGGACTGCTCTTGTGTTAAAGCATACTCAATAATGGCAGACAGCATAACGGAAACGGTTAAAAATATTGAGCTTGAGCTTGAGAAAAGATATTCGACGCTTATGAATGGAGAAGATAACGTCCTTGACAATTCAAGCTTGATTATTCTTATTATTAACAATTCCGACGCTTTGGAGCTTATAAGTAATGACACTGCTGCATTTAACGCATACAAAAATATTACCGGAAGATATAAAAACCTGAATGTTTGCGTTATTGTCGGCGATTATCCCAATATAAATATTTCGTATTCGGCACCGGAGCTTATGCGGAATCTCAGAGATGAGCGCCATTTCCTGTACTTCGATGATATTGATGCAATGAAGATAATAGACTTGCCGCTTTCAGTTATCAGAGAGAATAAAAAACCGATATCTGTCGGCGATTGCTATTATATCAAGGAAAATGAGTGCGCAAAGATAAAAAGTGTACTTAATAAATAACGATTAAGAAAGGGTAGTATTGATATGACGCCGGAACAGATTCAACTGGAAATAAACAGGCTATACAGTAAAATTCGAATTTCCAATAAAAATATTGATGCTCACAAGGCATATATTCGGAAAATGGAAGATGAATACGATAATATAAACAGTAATTTGAATAGCTATAAAAATTATATTCAAAATTACCGTGATTCTGTTTTGAGGATGCTTGGATTTTTGGACAGAGATTCGTGCTTCGGTGATTTCTATAAATCGTCAATAGACTCTATTTTCAACGGAAATGAGAACAGTGATATCATTAACGGACTGAATGAAGGAAAAAAAACAGCATTAAATAAAATATCTGAATATGAGGAAAAAATCAACGCTGAACAGAGGAAAATCAATAACTATAGAAGAGAAATTGAAAGATTGGAACAAATGAAGGCAGTGTGAGGAGTGATATGGGTATGGAAATACTGTATAAGTCTGAAGAGGTTAAAAGAATTTCAGCTGAAATTTTAGAATTGAATAATATTGACATCACAACCGCAAGCGGTAAGAGTAAAGAGTCAAATGACGGAATGACTGCAAAATACAGTGACAGCATCTTAAACATTTTAGACAATGACCTTAATTCGAGCTATAAAAGGTTAATTGAAACGAGCAACAAAAAATTCAATTACATTGCAGAAAGTTTCAAAGAAATGGATGAAAGCGCATCAGTGTGAGGGACGATTATGACAAAAACATATACTTCCGATAATTTGATAGTTGGCGTAACATATTATACAAACAGAATAAATTCGGTGAAAAAGTGTTGCAGCGACTATGAAAAGATTTTTGATGCTTATATTAAGTATCTTAATGAAATAAAGGACACAGCTATTGTTTCCGGCGAAACCGCAAAAGCTTTGGCTGAATTTATTAAACAAGTGGAATCCCTAAAAGGTGATATTGAAGAAATAGGGAAAAGATACGCAAAAAATATAGAGAGCTTTTTGAAAGATATTGACACTGCCGACGACAAATTGTTTAAGAATAAAGGCAGAAAAATTCTTACGGAAAAAGAATTTAATAACGCTGTTGCTGTTGCTAAAATAGAGTTTTCAATTTCAAGATTCTTCAAGAGCATCTTCTTTGTTGATCTTATATTCAAGAAAACATCAGAAGAGCTAAGTGATAAGGAATCAAAGATGGCTCAAAGAGTGAAAGACTTGAATCAATATACAAGAAAAGAATTGGGTAAAATACAGACAAATTGTAAAATCGTTGATGCAAAATACAACAGACGATTGAGGAATATATACAAGGAACTTTATTACTATAAGACAGTGATAAATAAGATTACAGATATTCTTGCCATTGAAGGAAACAGCATTACCTCTGAAAATGTCGCAAATTTGCGTAAGTACATTGAATACATAAAGAAATTCAAAAAATCGGTTAAACTTGATCCTGAATGTTCAATAATTGCTGACGAAGATGTAAAAATGTTTGCAGATAATATTGATAATTATTTTGAAAAATCTGTTGACCAAATATTAGGCATTAGGGACAGCGCAATAAGTGCAATGCTGTTAACCGATTTTGAAAAATACAGAACTACATTGAACAATGCCCGTGATTATTTTAATAAATTTTCCAAAGAATACGTTCAGTCTAAAGAAAAGTTTGATGCAACAAAAGCAAAAGTCGATAAGTTATTTTCTTTGTATAAAAAATACGGTAAAGACTTTAAGAAGTATTGCGAGAACAGCAAAGAAGCGGAAATATTTGATAAGATAATCAGTAAAGCCGGAGATTTAAGTAAAAAATCAGATAAGTATATTGATATATGGTATCAGTTGTTCTTTGATATGTCGGAGAGTCAAGAAGCATTACAACGCTTTAAGGAAAATTGTGATATGAGCAACGAAAATGTTCGTAAGGCAATTGAACGCTTAGAGGCTTTATATGATAAAAATGTCGACGCATACCTTAACGATACCATTGAAACATATGAAAAAATGTTGATAGAAAAAGGAAAAAATGCAGCGGCGGATGCTTTGGTTGAATATTTGAAAAGTAAAAATAAATTGGTTGGATTCCTCGGAGAAAAAGTTATCAATCAAATTTTTGCTGAAATTCCGGCAATGGCTGAATGCGAGTGGGTAGAAACAACTGCAAAGGCACTGAATTCCGCAATAAATAAATTAAGAAACATTCCGCAAGATTCACCCGAATTCAAAGAAAGAGTAAAGGCGGTACGGGAGGCTTTCAATGCCGCAAAGCAAGCTCAACTTAAATTTTTCAAAGCTATGAAAGCTGTTGCAAAGACCGATGATGAAGAAAAATACTATCAATATTGTTATGATACTGTAAACAACGCTTCAATGGATGATTACGCAAAGTTAGATTTCGAATATAAAAGCAGTTATGATAACAGTTATTTTAATCCTTTTACAGATTTGGAACTCAATTTTTAGAAAAAAATAACTCTTATTGGGAGATGAAATAATGGATGATAATGTATTGAAACAAATTGAAAAGCTAAACAAAATGGTGTCTAAAAACAACGCACTTATAAGTGGCGCTTACGCAAGAATAGAGGTTAACCAAAGAGCAGTGCAAGCTTTAGAGAATGAAGTAGAACAGCTGCGTAGCTTTTTGAAGGTAGTTGAAGCGGATCATCAAAACTTTAAGAGCGTCATAAGCAAAAAAATTAAATGTGTTAATCAAATTGAACAAGTTGAAAAAATGCATTTCAAAAAAACTTATGTTTCCGATATGAATAATACGCTGAATGTTATTACTCGGAAATGCGTTGATGTTCAATTTGGCTTTTGCGAGGACGCAATCAGATTAAAGATTCAGGAAAATCAAGCGAAAATTGTTTCTTTAGATTCTATTATAGCTACAGACCAATTATCTATCGGTAATTTGAACGAAGCAATAAAAGGATTCAAAAAAACCATCCGTAGCTTAAAGGGGGATTGAGTATGTCTAACTTACCTAATTTAATTATTGATGAAAAAGAGATATTCTCAACATCAAAGCAAATTACAAGGACAAAAAAAGAAGTAGATAAATACATAAAAGAAATCGTTGATGTAATCAACGATTCAATGGAAGAATCAATAAAAGATAAAGAGATTTGTGAGCAATTGAAGGATATTCTCTTAACGGTCAAATCTGTTAAAACTCAGTTTGACAACTGTTGCAATGAATTGAATTGCAATATGGTTAATTTTGCAAATCAGGTAAATGACATTGATAATGAAGTAAATTTCTTGGTTGAGCCGTTATTGGTACAAATACCGTCCTTTATAAATAATTTGTTTAAGTTCTTTTAATTATAAGGAGAAAAATAATGGAAGCAGATTTGAATTTTTATGAGGCTTTGAACGAGTGGATAGAAAAAGCGAGAGAAATGAGACTTGGCCCGGGTGGGGCTCTTAATGTCGATGGCATATTAAAAAAAATAACGAATAAGAGCAATAAGGAAATAGCGATTAGTTATTTAAATCTTTTGATAAATATAAGCACATTGGAAAGCATTTCTTCAGAGCTGTCATCTGTTAAAAAAATTGAAGAGCTGTCTTCGTCTAAAGGAAAAGTTGCTGAGAGTGTAAATGAAAACATAAGACAAATAAATAGGTCTATTGATAATCTCTCAACATTTGCTTCTCTTTTGGCAGCGGCGTATAGCAAGGTAAAAGATGGATTTGAGGAAGCTGATGCTATTGCATCCGGAATTTATCCGAAAATATCCGGGAATATTTTTCAGTCACTCCCGAATAATAATGCAAACAGTAACTCGACAAATAGCAACTCTACAAATGGTAATGCTTCAAGCAATAATAGTTCCGCAAAGAACACGACAATTAAATCTTCAGAAGAGTTACAACAATTGTATAATAACAGCGTCTATGACGGAATAGGTAAAAATCCAAATGGCAGTGTAAGCTGTGCGGCGTTGGTAAAACGGAAGGCAGAGCAGCATGGATTTGCACCGAATTGGTACGGCAACGGTAAAGATGTTGTAAATAACATAAACGAAACAGCTTCATATTCGGTTTCAAAGTATATGGGCAATAACTGTATAAAAGATTTAGTTGCTGCCGAGGGCGATCCGATAACCGATATTGTAATATCATTCCCGAGTTCCCCAAGTTACGGAACAAAATATGGACACACAATATATGTTGATCAAATTGTTGACGGTAAAATGTATTTTACCGATAACAGGAATCCGAGCGTAGCAAAATGCATGACAATAGATGAGTTTATTAGAACTTATAATGCATCGTCCTGCGGATATCCCAGCGGATGTGCACATCTGAAAAGCAAATAAATATAGGGAGGAAAAAAATGGCTGTTAATTTTACAGAAACGGAATGGCTTATCTTATCATCTCTCGGTTATGCGGTCAATTCGAAAGATTCGAAAAATTATGATAAAGCTTCAGGTAATTTGATTGACGGTAAGGATAAATTAAAAGTTGAAGATTTATTGGAAAAGCTTGAAAAGAAGGCTACTGGCGGCAAGGAGCTTACCGATTTAGAGAATTATACAGAAGCTATTAAGAGCCTAAAAGAAAAGCTAAAGGGTTATGTAGTTTCTAAATTCAGCTTTCATAATAAAGAAAGCGAGAGCGGTTTTGTTGCTTTGGCAATTGAACCCGTGCCAAATAATGAAAAAGACGTTATTGTTTGCTGCAGGGGCAGCGATTCTTTAGATTATAAAAACATGAACGATTGGACTGATGCGGATCTTGCTTTGCTTGCAAATGAGATGAACGAACAGCAATATGAGATGCATTTATTTATGAATGATATAAATGATTATAACAATATTTATTTGACAGGTCATTCGTTAGGCGGAAATCTCGCAATGTATGGTGCGATTATTTATGATGAGCCTGAAAAGATAAAAAATGTATATTCGTTTGACGGACCGGGCTTTAATGATGAATTCATAAAAATTTACAAAGATAAAATTAACTCTGTTAAAAATAAAATTATGAATTTTCAGAATGAATATGATGCTATATCGTCGGCTTTCAACAGTGTAGGAAAAGTTAATATTATTTGTTTTGCTTATCAAGCACTACAATACAATAAATTAACTCAAATTCCCTTTATAGGACATGAACGATTCGCTTTTAAAGCTGATGCAAACGGTAACTTGGTGAGGAATAGCAGCGGAAAGAAATCGACCGGTTGTAATGTGTTTCACACTTTATCAAAAAGGTTGAGTTATGCATATAATTTTCGAATTGGCAACAGAACGCATAATTTTTCTTCCGCCAATTGCGAACGTGTTATTAACCTGTTGGATGATTTTGATAATATTAAATTTTCAAGCTTAAACGATTGGAATAATTATTCCGGATATGCATGGTTCTTGAAATCTACCGCTTTAAGCGTAAAAAAACATATAGAACAATATTATTCTGAAATAGACATAAGAAATCATTACAACAAGGGAAACATAGACAAGGTATTTGAAAAAATCAATTCTACCTCAGGAAAATTCACGAATCTTTTAGATAATACAACCGGCAATACCAAAGCGCTGAATGATAAAATTTGTAATGCGTTAATTGACAGAATCAAATAGTTGTAATTGCAGTATTGCTTTACATAAACGAAAATGAAAGGAAGTGAAATTATGGCTAATCAGATCAGAATGACTCCGGATTCAATGAGAGCTCGTGCAAACGAATATCATCAGGAGGGCGAAAAGCTCCAGGAGATTATAAGCAGAATGGATACTCTTCTTACAAATCTTCAAAGCGAGTGGGAAGGCTCTGCAAGTGAATCTTATGCACAGAGATATCGTGATCTTAAGCCCGGCTTTGTTAAGGCGAGAAATCTTATTGAAGAGATTTCAACGGCTCTCAAGAGCACTGCTCAGATCGTTGAAGAGACTGATGCGAATATTGCAAGTCAGTTCAGAGCATAATTACTTAATGTAAGCGGTTCTGCTAAAAAAGAGCCGCTTACGGTTTTTCGCCAAAAAGCACCCGACTCTTATATGAGTCGGGTGCTTTTTCACTCCGCTAATTCAAGCCATTCGATTTCTTTTTCTTCGAGGGCGGCTTCTTTTTGTTTGATTTCTTCGAGGACCTCGCCGAGCTTTACATAGTCGGTTACGATTTCTTCGGTTGCCGAAAGGGCTTTTAATTCCTCAATTTCACTTTCGAGTGCTTCGATTTCCTTTGAAAGAGCATTGATTTTCGCCCTGCGCTTGCGCTCATCCGCCTTATTGAGTTTTGAGGCCATATACGCCGTCTTTTGCTCCGAGTCCTGCTTTTCCGTGACTTGCGGCTGAACGGTCTTGCGGTGTTCAAGATAATAATCATATTTTCCGTTGTATATTTCCAACCCGTCGGGGAACATTTCAATTATCTTTGTCGGCACGGTATTGAGGAAATATCTGTCATGCGAAACGGTTATAAGCGTGCCCGTAAACTGCTTCAACGCCTCGTCGAGAGCCTCTTTCGCAATATAATCAAGATGGTTTGTCGGCTCGTCAAGAATAAGCACATTTGCACGCTTAAACATTATAATACAAAACTGCACCTTTGCCCTGTTTGCGCCCGACAATTCACGCACTCTTTTGAAAACAGCCTCGTCCTCAATCAAAAGCCTGCCGAGAGCACTGCGAATTTCAAAATCCGTCTTGGTCGGGAATTGTTTGTGCACAGCCTCAATAACCGTGTCGTTCAAATCGAGGTCACGAAGCTCCTGATCGAAATACGCAACCTTGACATTTCCTCCGAAGCGAACAGTGCCCGAACAGCTTATGCGCTTCATAATCGCCTTCAAAAATGATGATTTTCCGACGCCGTTTTTGCCGACGATCGCTATTTTATCGCCGCAGAGAACTTCAAGTGAAATGTTGTCGTACAACTGCTTGCCCGTTACCCTGTCGCCCACGTGAACGCCCATATCCTTAACCGTAAGCACCGTTTTGTGAGGCTCAATGTCATAGTCGAATTTGAAATGTATATCTTTCGGTCTCGGGTTCGGCTTTTGCATAATCTCCATTTTTTCAAGTGCCTTAACCCTTGAACCGACGCTGTTTGAGCTGCTTGAACGGGCAAGGTTGCGGCTGACATAATCACGCATTGCCGTAAGCTCCTGCTGTTGCTTGTCGTATTCCTTTTCAAGCACACGAAGTCGCTCTTCCTTTTGCTTTATGAACGCCGAGTAGCCGCCCTTATATTTGTAAATGTGCTTTTGCTCGATTTCATATATACTTGAAACGATATTGTCAAGGAAGTATCTGTCGTGCGACACCGTCAAAACTGCGCCCTTATACGATTTTATATAGTCTTCAAGCCATGCGAGCATTGAAAAATCAAGATGGTTTGTCGGCTCGTCCAAGATCAGAAGTTCGGGGTTGCGAAGCAGGATTTTTGCCATTCCGAAGCGCATTTTTTCGCCGCCCGAAAGCGCAGAGGTTTTCATTTTGAGGTCAAAATCACGAAATCCGAGACCCGTGAGCACACGGTTTATCCTCGTATCCGCCGTGTAGCCGTCAAGAGCCGTGTATTCGTTGTCAAGAACTGCGTATTCGTTCTCAAGGCGTTTGTACTCGTCGCTTCCGACATCAGCCGAAGCCATTTTTGCGGAAATTTCAGCCATAAGTCTGCGCACCGTGTATGTGCGTTCAAGTGCGGACTTGATTTCCTCTTCAAGCGTGTTGCCGTCGTCAAGAGCTTCATTTTGCTGTAGGTAGCCGATTTCGAGGTTGCTCTTTTTTGACACCGTTCCCTCGTCGCAGGGGAGTACGCCTGCAATGATATTGAGAAGCGTCGTTTTGCCTGCGCCGTTTACGCCCATAAGACCGATTTTGTCGCCCTCATTTATTGACATATTTATTTTTTCGAGTATTGTTTCATCAAGGAATCCTTTTGAAACGTCGGTAAGCGTAACTAACATAATTTCTCCATAATATATAATGTAATAAATAACCACAATACTATAGCACATATTTCCCGATTTTACAAACAAAACAGCTTGTTTTGTGCAATGCTTATAAAACGGGTGCGGCTGTTGTTGTGTAATCCTATAAAAATATCATTTTTTATCAAAATTTTTTGACAATCTTATTGCAAAAGGCGTTATCTTATGATATTATATGAAATGTAATTATGCACCCTAAGGGGGTTTCACCCTTAAGTAGCGGTGAAAATACAAATTCTTATAAGGAGCTTTTGAAAATGAAAAAGATCTTATCGGTTCTTCTTGCAATGGTTATGATTGTTTCAAGCATCACAGTTGCTTTTGTTGCATTTGCGGCTGCTGCTGATCCTGCAGACGTTGTTGAGAAGATCAATGCACAGTCTGCATACATAGCTAATGCAGACAACGGTGACGGCACATCGCACAAATTGCCCGGTTATTTGTTCCAGAGAAGCCTTAACTCAAATGTTATTTTTTCTGACGACAATGTATCAAATATTAATTCTGTTATGGATGCGTGTTATCCGGAATATTCGGCTGACCCGTATCACAATTCTGACGGCTCATACAATTATGATACAATTCTGGAAAACCTTGTCGGCTTGACTGCTAAACAGGCACAGGTTAAAAAGAACTCGGACGCTTCTCTCACAATCGGCAGAGATGCTCTCAAGGCTCTTAACCTTGATGCTGCTGACGTTGTAAGCGCTACAAAGATTGGTAGTGTTTACACTCTTAAGTATGCCGATATTGACCTTGCTGCGGATGAGAAGGTTGAGGACTCCGTTCTTGCAGATATTTCTGCAAACTATCCGCAAGCAACAGGACTTGACAATGTAATTATGAATAGTGTTGTTTCTCATAACACGGCACTTACTGTTGAGAACTTTACTCTTACCATTACAAATCTTCAGATTAAAGTTACGTTTAATACAGCGGGAAGGATTACAAACCTTACTTATTCATACAAACTCAACGGACGTGCTTCGGTTACATATATCAATCCCACACCGTTTGATGCAGTATTCTCTCTTACAGAAACAACATCATACAGCTCTTTTGCTTATTTCAATGATAACAACGATTTTGATTACGCTGAACTTGCCGCTAGAGTAAATGCCGGCACAGCTAATATGGTCAATACAAAAGCCGGATATGATTATGCAAGATTGAGCAATTTCAACGGCGGTGAAAATGAAAACGGTGATCACATTGATTATATCTTTGGCTTGAACACCTCAGGATTGATCAAATCAAACACTATCCTTTCTACAGCATTGGGTGCAATTTTAGGCTTTGTCGATAAAATTGAAATCAGAGTTGACGAGAAGCTCGGTACTGATATCAGAGCAAAAAAATGGGTATGTAAAAATTCCGGAAGTGAAAATAGTAACGACATTTGTACTTCAAGCAAGCCTCATCAGGTATGGCAGTGCACATGTAAGGACGTTTCAGGTTGCTGTTCATGCTGCCCGGCAGGCACAGGCTGTACTTCAACTCATCCCTGTGACAAGGACGGAGCTTGCAGAAGTGCTGATTGTAAGTGCGGATATGTAAATGATCCGAATTGCGGTTATAATATGACCACTCAGGATGAGCTTGAGTCAATGGATGCGAGTCTTGCTACAGTATTCCAAACACTCGGAACCACTTTGTCTTCATCAATGGGAACAGCGGCGAAGAAACAGTTTGCAATCGGCACTACTTCGGCTAATATTCCGGTAGCTGCAAAGGCAACAGATAAACTTGACGCAAGATATGCTGTTAAAGCTACTGAACTTGATGTGTTTGATATTCAGTCAGCTTCGTTTGATTCTGCAACAGGCGCTATTACCTTTACTCTTGATGAGCAGACTGAGGCTAACGGATATAAAGGTCTTTCACATCTGACAAACGACTATGTTACGAATGAGGAATTTGTAAAAGCTCTCAACGTTTCACTCGCAAATAGTGCAAGCGCATTGACAAATGCATTGAAGATAACTCTCCTCAATTCACAGTTGTCATATACTGATGTTACATGTACAGTTAAGTTTGTAGGTGCTTCGGCTGACAATATGTACGGTACAGGTGAAATTGAGAGAATTAACCTTTCATATAATAGCACAGCAATGTCTATCGACAAACAGGGTGAAGACTTCTCAGAGCCTGTAATTACTTATGTTTTCTCTAACCATGTGGACTCAACTGCTAAGAACGTTAAGTACGCTGATTACGAAAAGGGCGACGCTAATATGGATACAAACGTATCCCTTATGGACGCTAAGCTCGTTCTCAGATATGTTGCTGAGTTGGAGACTCTTAACGATTATCAGATGCTTCTTGCAGATATGAACGAAGATAGTGCGGTTACTATCGTAGACGCAAAGGCTATCCTCGAAAAGATTGCAAGCCAGACGGTTTAATCAGCTTCTTTTATAAGATTTAATAATAAAAGACACCGTTTTCGAACGGTGTCTTTTTTGTTTGATATCGGCGGTTATTTATCATCTGCGGAAACAAGCTCGTTATCTCTGAAAAGCAGGGAAATGCACCAAATTGCCGACAGCGCAACAAGCGTGTAGATAATTCTTGCAAGTACTGCGTCTTGACCTCCGCATATCCAGCTTACTATGTCAAACCGGAACAAGCCGATTGAGCCCCAGTTTATACCGCCGATAACAAGAATAATCAAAGCGATTTTATCAAGCATTTTTTTCAACTCCTTATTATTGCTTTGAAATTATTATTCACGGATTTTACCGTAATATTCAAAAAAAGCGAGTGTTTGGCTGAGTGTTAATATGAACACTCAACCCTCACTCGCTTTTTTTAGCTTAAAATTTACAAAATTATACAAATTAAGCCGTTACAACCCTCGTTGATAACCCTTTCAAGAGTTTCCTGCATTTTCATTCTTGCCTCATTCGGCATATGGAAAAGCTTGCTGCGCAGTCCCTCGTTTACAAGGTCGTTGAGAGATTTTCCGAAAATGTTCGACTCCCAAATCTTCGTCGGGTCCTCCTCGAAGCCTGCAAGCAGGTATTTTACAAGCTCCTCCGATTGACTTTCCGTGCCGACGATCGGTGCAACCTCCGTCTGTATGTTCGCCTTTATCATATGAATTGACGGTGCGGATGCCGAGAGTCTTACGCCGTATCTTCCGCCTTGCTTGATTATCTCCGGCTCTTGCAGTTTCAATTCGTCAATGTCGGGCATTATAATTCCGTAGCCTGTGCTTTCAACCTCGTCAAGAGCGTTTTTGATTTTGTCGTATTCCTTTTTCGTACGACTCAAATCACACATACATTTCATCAATTCATACTCGTCGCTCACTTCAAGACCCGTGTACTCCGCAATGACTTTGTAAAACAGCGAATTATCCATTTTAATATCGACAAATGCGCTGCCCTCTCCGAGATTCATTCGAGTAACCGAAGCGTCCTTTATGTATTCGCTTTGCTTCAAATCATTCGTCAAAAGTCCCACGTCACGCACAAGAGATATATTTTCCGTTGCCTTTGTGACAACTTCTGTAATGCTCTGTCGAAGCCAATGGTCGGAGGGCAGGGAAATGAGCCATGCAGGGAAGTCGATGCTGATTTCCTTAATCGGAAATTCAAAGAGGATTTGCGTTAAAATCTCCTTGATTTCTCCCTCGTCAAGCTCAAGACAATTCACGGGAATAACCGGAACGCTGTACTTTTCCGTAAGCCGTGCGGCGGTTGACAGCGCACTTTCGCTTTTTGGATAAGTGCAGTTCAAAAGGACGATAAACGGCTTGTTGAGTTCACGCAGCTCGTTTACCACTCTTTCCTCCGCCTGCTCGTATTCTTCCCTCGGAATATCGGAAATACTGCCGTCCGTTGTGATTACAAGCCCGATTGTCGAGTGTTCGGTAATAACCTTTTTAGTGCCTATTTCCGCTGCCATATTAAACGGAATTTCGTGGTCAAACCACGGTGTGTTTACCATTCTCGGATTGTCTCCCTCAATATATCCGAGTGAGCTCGGCACGATATAGCCAACGCAGTCAATCATTCTGACCTTTAGCGAGGCGTTGTCGGGCAGAGTGATTTCAACCGCATTTTCGGGTATGAATTTCGGCTCTGTCGTCATAATTGTTCTTCCGGCGGCAGATTGCGGAAGCTCGTCTGTGGCACGGTCGTGGACAGCGGGGTCGTCAATGTTAGGGATAACAAGTGTGTCCATAAATTTCTTGATAAAGGTCGATTTTCCCGTTCTTACGGGGCCGACGACACCGATATAAATATCCCCGTTAGTTCTGTTTGCTATATCGGCATATATACTTCTCTCTGCCATTAACAGTACCTCCTAAAACCCTCTTTTGAGAGGACTTGAATTTGTATTTCGATAAATTTATATTCGGAAGTTGTACGGTTTATGACAAAATAAAGGCACGGTATTCATTGGCTTATGAACACTCAGCCAATGAATACCATGCCATTGAAATTAAATTATACCGATTAGATGTACTTTTTAAGGAAGTTGATAATTGTATTCCAATACAAATCGGGGTGCGCACAAACAGAGCGTGCGTGAGGTGCGTCGGGAACTGAAAGCTTTTCCTTTTCGCACTTGTCGGCAGCGTCGTAAACAATGTCGAGCATTGAATAAGGAACGAAATCGTCAGCCTCGCCGTGAATGAACAGCAACGGAGTGATACATTTCTTGAGCTGCTCTGTGCAAGAAGCATCCTTCAAGCTGAAATTCTCCCTCATTCTGTTTATGCTGTCCGCGCTGTAAAGAAACGGGAAATCCGGAATTTTCATCTTCGACATCTTGTGCTTGATAACGTCCCAAGCGTTTGTGTAACCGCAGTCCTCGATAGCAGCCTTAACGTTTGAGGGAAGCTCCTCGCCGAGAGTCATCATTGTAGTAGCCGCACCCATTGAAACACCGTGAAGAACGATTTCACAGTCGGGATGCTCCTTGACTATGTAGTTAATCCAATCGACAACGTCAAGCCTGTCCTTCCAACCCATTGAAATAAATTCCTCTTCGCTGTCAGCGTGACCTCTAAGGCTCGGAAGAACAACATTGTAGCCGAGCTCACGGAACTTCTTAGCGTAAATTCCCATAAATTTCGGCGCAGAGGTGTAGCCGTGAATACAGAGAACATAAATATTGCTCTCCTTTTCGGGCTTAATTAAATCGGCGTGGAGAATATCTCCGTTTCTGTTTTCGATTTCAAGCTTTTCCTTCGGGAAGGACTCGAACCAATCAGTACCCTCGTGGAGAATTCTCTCAAGGTTTGCTCTGTATTCGTTTTCCTGAATAGACTTTCTTTGCTTGTCCTGTACGGCGGTTCCGATAGGGCCGTTAAGACCTTTTCTTGAAAGCATAAAGTGATATGCTATTTCACCTGAAATGTAAAATGTTGTTGCAAACGCACCTGCCACGATAGCCATATATTTCAAGGCACCGTGATTTTTTTCGTTTGACATAATCCTCACTCCTTTTGTACATATTTTAACATAAAGCAAAGGTAAAATCAATTTATTTGACAATTATCCACATTTAGGTTGTATTTGGTTCAGAAATCTGTTAAAATAAAAAATAATAATGACAATTTATCCGTAGGGGTGTTTATATGGACGCAGAAAAAATTATGAGAACAAGCGTTTTCGGCGGTTTTAAGAAAGAGGATGTTATCTCTTATGTCGAAGAGCTTAAAAAGGAAATCGAGAACTTAAAGGCTGATGTCGAGAAAAAGGACGGCAAAATCGGCGAGCTTAACTCTAAGGTTTTAGAGCTGACTGACGATTGCGCACAGCTTGATGAGCTTAAAAAGGAAACTGCCGAGAAGTCGGAGAGGATTTCCGCACTTGAAAATCAGAACGGCGAAATCGTCGAGAGATTGGAAACGCTTTCAAAGGTTTCCGAGGAGTATTCAAATGCGAAGTCTGTAATCGAGAGGAATAACAGGGAAATTGAGGCGGCTCAGGCTCGCTTGGGCGCAGCGTTCCTCGATGCGAGAAAGTATTCCGAAAATCTCGTTGCGGCTGCCAATGAAAAGGCTCATGCCGCTTCAAAGACAATTTCTGAGGATATTTCAAAGCAGGCAAGCGAAATCACAAGACTTTCATCGGAGGTCGATAAAATCTCCGCTATTTTCACAAAGTCTGTTGACGAGCTTCAGGCGAATATTTCTATCCTTGCACAGCGTATGGCGGCAACGGCTAAGAATTTGTCTATAAGACAGGACGCAGTATTTGAGCCGGATCTTTCGCTTTCGTTTGATGTCGATGACGACGCTTCGGGAGTGCTTGAAACAAATGACGGCAGCGGTCTTACATATATTCAGTATCCGCCTCACACCGATTTTCACGAGGATTTGAATATCAAGCCCGACAGCTTCCCCTTTAACACGAAAGAGGGCTGACCGTGAGCGAATACCGTATTAACACAAGTGAAATCAAAAAGGCGGCGGAGTACCTCAAGGCAGGGGACACCGTGTATTTAAGCGGTACTGTCTACACCTCCCGTGACGCCGCACATAAGCGTATATTTGAGCTTTTGAAAAACGGCGAAAAAACGCCCTATGACATAGACGGCGCAACTGTTTACTATGCAGGTCCCACTCCCACACCGGAAGGGCTTGCAATAGGCTCCTGCGGCCCTACAACCTCGTCGAGAATGGACGTTTACGCACCTCGTATGCTTGATATGGGGCTTGCGGCAATGGTCGGCAAGGGTCCTCGCTCAAAGGACGTCTGTGATGCGATTGTCAGAAACGGCGCAGTGTATTTTTGTGCGATAGGCGGAGCAGGTGCGCTTGCTTCAAAGTGCATTGCTTCGTGTGAGGTTATCGCATTTGAGGATTTGGGCTGCGAGTCGGTCAAAAAATTAGAATTTAATTCATTTCCGCTTACGGTTGCCATTGATGCGCACGGCGGAAATCTTTTCATAAAATAATCGGAGAATTTTAATGGACAAAAGCGAAATTTTAACTTTAAGAAGACAGATAATCGAAAACGAATTTAAGAGAATGAACGATATGCAGAAGAAAGCGGTCTTTAATACGAAAGGGCCGCTTTTAATTCTTGCAGGCGCAGGCTCGGGAAAAACTACGGTTGTTGTAAACAGGATTGCAAACCTTATAAAATACGGCGATGCGTATAATTCCGAGTGGCTTGAAAGAACGCCCGACGATACGGATATTGACAAAATGCGCCGTTATCTTGACGGGGACAAGACCGTTTATGAGGACATAAAAGACCTTTTGAGCGTTAATGCCGTGAAGCCGTGGCAGATACTTGCCATTACCTTTACGAATAAGGCGGCAAATGAGCTCAAAGAGAGGCTTTCTCTTATTTTAGGTGAAGATGCACTTGATATATGGGCAAGCACCTTCCACTCGTCCTGCGTGCGTATTTTGAGGCGTGACGGCGACAAAATCGGATTTTCAAGTCATTTTACCATCTATGATACCGACGACAGCAAACGTATTGTCAAGGAGTGTCAAAGACTTCTCGATATTGACGATAAATTCCTGCCGCACAAGTCAATTCTCAATGAAATCAGCCGTGCAAAAGACCAACTCATAACTCCCGAGCAGTTTATCAATGACAATTCGGGCGACATAAGGCTTGAAAAAATCGGTCAGGTGTATAAAAAGTACGAGCAGATGCTTAAAGAGGCTGATGCTATGGACTTTGACGACATTATCGTAAACACAATCAAGCTCTTTGAGAGCTGTCCCGAGGTGCTCGAATACTATCAAAGAAGATTTCGTCATATTATGGTTGACGAGTATCAGGACACAAACTTTGCACAGTATAAGCTTACCTCAATGCTTGCGGACGGATATAAAAATATTTGTGTTGTCGGTGATGATGACCAGAGTATTTATCGTTTCAGAGGTGCGACGATTGAAAATATCTTGCAGTTTGAGAACAGATACTCGGATGCGGTTGTCATCAGACTTGAGCAGAACTACCGTTCAACGCAGAATATCCTTGACGCCGCAAACGCCGTAATTTCAAACAACAGCGAGAGAAAGGGTAAAAATCTTTGGACTGCCAACGGTGCAGGCGAAAAGGTTGAGTGCCGTACCGTAAACGATGAAACGGGAGAGGCTAAATACATAGTTAAAAAGATTTCCGAGGAATACGATAGGGGAAGAAAGCGTAAATTAAGCGATTTTGCTATTTTATACCGAATGAATGCAATGTCGAGCCCGATAGAGCAGGAGCTTATGCGTAACTCAATCCCGTACAGGATAATCGGCGGACACAAGTTCTATGACCGTATGGAAATCAAAGACGCTATGGCATACCTGAGCGTAATCAATAACACTTCGGATAAGGTAAGACTTATGCGAATTATCAATACTCCGAAAAGGGGAATAGGCGACACCACCGTGAACAATGCTTCACAGATTGCCGACACGCTCGGAGTACCGCTTTATGAGGTGCTCAAAACCGCCGATAATTACGAATTATTAAAGCGAAGTGCTGTAAAGCTAAAAAGCTTTACAGATATGATAGATGCTTTCATATCAAGGCTTGAGGAGATTTCTCCGGCTGAGCTTTTAGCGGAAGTGCTTGAAACGACAGGCTATGCCCGTTCGCTCAAGGATGACCCCGTAAAGTATGAGGACAGAATGGAAAACCTCAATCAGTTGGGCGCAAATATGACAAGATATTTCGAGGAAGACCCCGAAAAAACGCTCGGCGATTTCCTTGAAGAGGTTGCATTGATGACCGACATTGACAATTACAATCAGGATGCGGATGCGGTTGTGCTTATGACCCTCCACTCCGCTAAGGGTCTTGAATTTCCCGTTGTGTTTATGCCCGGTATGGAGGAGGGTGTTTTCCCCGGCAGGCAGAGTATGTTCTCCGAAGCCGAAACCGAGGAGGAGCGCCGCCTTTGCTACGTCGGAATTACAAGAGCCAAGCAGAAGCTTTATTTGACCGATGCAAAGCAGAGAATGATGTACGGCTCTACAAACTACAACAGACCGTCAAGATTTTTGGACGAAATTCCGAGCGATTTGCTTGAACGCTCTTCGGACAATCCGTTCTTCGGACATTCATCGTTCTCAAGCTTCGGCTCGGGCGGTTCAGCAAGAGATAACTCGACTTCCTCTGCCCGTTCCGCACAGCAGGGCTCATATTCGAGCCACAGCAATACTGTAAACAGAGGCTTTTCCGGCGCAGGAAAGAGCAAATCCGCCTCGACGGTTAAGCTCGATTTCAAGGCAGGCGACACCGTAAGCCACCGAGTTTTCGGAGACGGCGTTGTGTCGAGAGCAACCCCGATGGGCAACGATATGCTCCTTGAAATCGCCTTCCAAAAAGTCGGAACAAAAAAACTTATGGCAAAAATGGCAAATTTGAAGAAGATATAAAATTATGAATTTCAAAACAAGAAAGCCAAATAGACTTAAGAATTATGATTATTCGCAAAACGGAGTTTATTTTATAACGATTTGTGTTAAAAATCGCAACCCAATTTTATCGTATATACCCGTAGGGGCGAACTGTGTTCGCCTATCAAAAATAGGGAAGGTGGTTGAAGAAGAAATAAATAACATAAGCAAGATATATGCAAATGTGACAGTTGAAAATTATGTGATTATGCCAAACCATATTCATTTGCTTGTTTTCATAGATAGATTTAGCGGGCGAACTCAGTTCGCCCCTACGATATCTCGCATTATTAAGCAGTTTAAAGGTGTAATAACTAAGCGACTCGGTAAGTCGATTTGGCAAAAAGGATTTTACGATCATATAATTCGTGATGAATATGATTTTCAAATAAGGTGGCAATATATTGAGGACAATCCTTATAGATGGTGTGAGGATTATATGTTTAATAAAAATACATAACAAAAAGCGGACAGATTTCTGTCCGCTTGAATTTTTATATATCGTTAAAAATTTAATACCCCAACGTATCGTTTACCAAAACAACGTGAATTCTGCCCTTATGGCGGGAAAATCTTGTTATAAGGAACTGGCAGCAGATTGTGTCGGGAGACTTGCAATTAAGGCAGGAGCCTGTTTTTGAACAAGGAGTATCAAGCCCGAAGCGTTGTGCGTTTACGGGTGCGGCAACGTTTCTCGCTCTTTTAAGTACAGAGTCAACGTCCTTTGCGACCTTGTTCATTCCGACGATAAGCACTACCTTTTTAGGTCCGTAAGCGTAAGCTGAAACCCTGTTTGAGTTGCCGTCGATATTCACAAGCACGCCGTCCTCGGTTATTGCGTTGGAGCTGCCCAAAAACACGTCGCAGTCATATGCGTCAAGCTCCGCTTGGTGCTTGTCGAGTGCGGTGTCACGGTTAATGTAATTAAATTTACCGCTTTTGAGCTCGTCGATAAGTCCGATTTCCTTGATTGAACACGAGCCGCCGTGCGATACCGAACAGCCGTTCGGCATAAGCGAAAGTGCAATTTCCTTTGCTTTTTCCTTTGACTCGGCATAGTAGCCCGTCATATTTCTTGACTGCAAGCCTTTAATTATCTGCTGTGCAAGCATTTCATTTCTTTTGAATTCGTTAGCGTCCATATTATCAACTCCGATTTCCTGTTCTATACCTATATTTTAGTACAATTTATAAATATTTTCAATAAAAAATATGCACGGCAAAATACCGTGCATATTTCATTAGGAAAGGGGTTATAAGGAATTATTATAAGCTCTGATTTTTAAGTGCCTCGCCCTTTGGAAGCTTCTTAATCTTGATAAACATACCGATTGAGACCACCGCATAGCTGACAATTCCCATAATAAACATCTTGATATAGCAGGAACTTGAAACTATGTACGGAATATATCCCGTCATCTGCGTATAAAGATAGCTCTCGAAAATCGCCTTTAGAGCAAGGTGGATAAGCGGGATTGAAATGAGCAATGAGCCGATTACCACAAGTGAGGTTATTACAATATACAGCTTCGCAATCTCGCCGTTCGTAAAGCCTAAGACCTTAGTCATTGAAATTGACTTTGCGTTACGCTCGATAATCTGCTTTGTCAGAATGTAGATAACAAGCATAAATATTACAACGCCGAGTGCCTTAAACACGTTCATAAACTCGCCCATTGACACCTGCATCTGTGTAACGATTTTGGTAAGATCCTTTTCTGTTATGACCGTTGCAATATCGTCCGAGTCAATGTCGGTCAGCTCCTCGTTGCTGAAATAGCCCGTGAAATAATCGCTGTCCTCGCCGAAGGTGCTGAGATAATCCTCTCTCGGCATAAATATTGAAATTGCGGCGTCATAGGTGTAAATTCCGCCGACGGTAAAGGTGTAGGTCTTGCTTGAATACTTATCCTTGAGCGTTATTTTGTCGCCCTCGGACAGCTTGTATTTTGCGGCATAGCCGTTTGAAATGAGCACCTGCCCCGACGGGATTTCGGTTTTCACATATTTGCTGCCGCTCTCAATTCCGTAAATCATAACTTCATCGGTCATAAACCTTTCGTCAACCGTATCAAGCGACGTCACACAGTACTTTTCAGCCTGCCCGTTCTGTGTTTCGGCTGTATCTGCAAGCACATATTGATACTGTGCAATTTGCGTTTGCTTTACAAGCTCTCCGTAGTCGGAAAGCAGCGGTCCGAACATAAGTCCGAACACCGCAAGCGCACCGCCGAGGAAAATTCCGATAAACATTGTAAGATATGACGGGATATTTTGAAAGAGTATGCGAAGTCTGAAGCGTGAGATAAACGGAAGCTTTTCCGAAAGGCTTACCGCCTGTTTTTTCTTGCCCTTGCTTAATTCGCCTCTGAGGAAAGAGAGCGGACTCAGCTGCATTTTTCTTCCGATTACCGCAAGGTTTATAACAATTACAAGAATAAGCGGTATAACCGTAGTGTCGAAAAACGCTTGTGCGCTCGGGAGCGTTTCGTATGTCGGGAGCGAGTAGCTTGAATAGTAAACGCCGATAAACAGCTTTTCGAACACCGTGTAGCCAAAAATGTTGCCGACCACTGCACCGAGAAGCGTTACGACAACGGGCAGCGTCATATAGTGCCTTACAAGCTCGCCTTTAGTGTAGCCCGAGGCTCTGAGCGTACCGATAACATTTGCTTCCCTTGAAATTGTGTTCGAGGAGGTAACGGCAAACATAAACGCAATAACCGCAATTATCATGTAAAGCATAAGTGATGCGTTAGCCTTGTCGCCGACGGTATCCTCAATGGTAAAGTTAATGGCTTTGTTTGAAAATTTCGGATTATAGTCCTTGACGGTAATTATTCCGCTGTCGTCGATTTCTGTCTTTGTAAGTGCGTCGAGGCTGTCAAGCCTTGCCTTGATACTGCTCATATCATAAATGCCCACAGCACTTATTTTATCGACTATCGAATATATTTTATCAAGCGAAAAATCCATATCGTTTTCGTAGTCTTTTTCATTTTCAAGCTCGTCAAGGTTGATTTTCGGAGCCTCTGCCGAGCTCTTGTCGAGGTCGTCTGTTAAGGTCTTTGCCTCTTCAGAGGCGTCAAGCATTGCTCTGTACTTTTCCTCGGTCGTGCCGAGCTGCCTTGCAATAAGTCCGTCAGCCGTCGTACCCTGCTTTTGAGCGACGTACTTTAACAAAGCCGTGCCTAATTCGTCCTCGCTCATACCGCTTGCCGACACAATTATCGGCAAAAGGTCGTTCTCCGTCTTGCCCGAAAGCTTGAGAGCCGCACCGAGCTTTTCCTCGTTTGAGAGTGAGCCCGAATATGCCGCAAGCATAAATTTCTGTTCGTCGGTAAGCCCTAAGGAATTGAACGCAGTTGCTGTAATTTCATCCTTGCTTTTACCTGAAGCCGAGGAAATAACATCAAGCAGCTCATCGGGGGAAAGTGAGGCGGCAGCATTTTTAACAGCGCTTTCGGCAGCGGCGGTAAGCTTTCCTGTTATTGCGGTCGAAGCCTTTTCAAAGTCATCTCCGAGGCCTGCGGAAATGTCCCTTGCCTGAGCGTAAAGCGAGTCAACCTGCGATTGAATAAGGTTTTGGTCGTATTGCTTCAATATGCTTTCAAGGTTGTCGGTAATATCGTCCGAACGGTTCTTTGCGTCAACGTCATCCGTTGTGGGTGTAAGATATTTCCACGCATAGTTTACCGACTCGTGAGTGGTTCTGATTTTTTCGTAGCCCTCGCTTGTCACAAAGCCTACGCCGAAATTTACTGCGTCGAACATCATATCCGCATTGCTCTCAAAAAGGCAGCTGTAATCGGGAACTGCGCTGAAACCCGTTACGGTGTAAGTCTGACCGTCAACCGTTACGGTATCACCGATTGAAATGCTGTTGTTTACCGCATACATTCTGTCTATCGCAATTTCGTTTGCTGATGTCGGCATTCTGCCGTCCATAACACATTCGGTGTTTATCGTGTCTCTGTCAACATAAATGCGAAGCGTTGTATCATTTGAGGCGACCGTTTCGTCTTTATAATACATTTTATAAAGGGTTATGCCGTTCTCAGCTTCGATTTTATTGAGCAGCCCGTCATCGGGTACAAGGTTGAACGCCATATGCCCGTCCTCGATATTGTATTTTTCAAGACCCTCATAATATGTTGCCGCAACGCTTATGTCCGAGACAAAAAATCCCGACATTGCGCCGATAAAAAACACAAGGAAAAGGAAAATTGCGGCATATTTTCCGAAGTCCTGTTTGAGCTCCCTCGGGTATCTTTTATTAAGTGGATTTTTCATTTTTTCACCTCTTTAGCCTCTCTTACCATTCAAGCTCTGCCGCAGGTATCTTGTTTTCGTTCACATAGTTTTTCCTGACAACGCCGTCCTTTAGCGTGAAAACTCTGTCCGCCATATTTTTAATAGCGTCGTTGTGCGTTACCATAATAATCGTGTTGCCGTATTTTTTGTTTATGTCCTCGATAAGCTTTAGAATTTCCTTTGAGGTGTTGTAGTCAAGCGCACCCGTCGGCTCGTCGCACAGGAGAATATCGGGGTTTTTAACAATAGCTCTGCCGATAGACGTCCTCTGCTGCTGACCGCCTGAAAGCTGCGACGGAGTTTTCTTCCTCTGGTCGTAAATGCCGAGCGTTTTCATCAGCTCGTCTACATCAAGCGTGTCGCTGCCGAGGTACTTGCCGACCTCAATATTTTCTCTTACGGTAAGATTTGGAATAAGGTTATACATTTGAAAAACATAGCCGAGATGCTTTCGTCTGTAAAGAGTAAGCTGCTTTTCGTTCATATCCTTGGTCTTTTCGCCGTTGATTGCGATATATCCCTCATCTGCATTCTCAATTCCGCCGATAATATTAAGCAGCGTTGATTTTCCCGAGCCGGACGGTCCTAAAAGCACGCAAATTTCGCCCTTTTCAATGCTTATGTCAACGCCGTTCAAAACATTGACAAGACTGTCGCCCTGCCCGAAATGCTTTTTTATACCCTTGATTTCAACAAAGCTCATAATTTTCTTCTCCTTTATTCTTAATATATAAATATCAGTTAGCAATCGCTAACTATATTATAGTTAGCGGCGGCTAACTCGTCAATAGCAAAAAGGTAAAAATACACAGTATTTATTGTTCATTATAGTGTAATTTACATAAAAAAAGCGTGCACGAAGCATCGTACACGCTTAAAATCTGTTGTTTTTGTTTATTTAGATATTTCGTTTGCAAGCTCTTGAAGTTCCAAACGGGAGGCGTCTGAAAGTCTTGTCTTAATCGAAACCGTCTTGTCAAGAATTGTGATGTTACCGCACTTTTCAAGCTCGGCTTTCATTGTCCTGATACCCGACGGCGCCCAGCTCGCATTTTCGCAAAGAGCAACCGTTCTGTTTTGGAACGACTTTGACTGAAGATGATGAAGCAAGTCGCTCATAGGTGCAAACACGCCCGCATCATAGCTTGATGCCATAAATACAATTCTGTCATAGCAGAAGCAAAGCGAAACACATTCGGAAATATCGCCTTTTGTAAGGTCGAAGAGGACAACGCTTTCGCCCTTTGCTTCGAGCATTTTCTTTAATTCGTTTGCCGCCTTGAGAGTATTGCCGTGAATTGAGGCGCAGGCAATAAGCACACCCTTCTTTTCGGGTGTGTATGACGACCAGAGGTCATAGAGCCTTAACACCTCACCGATTGTGTCGGTTAAAACAGGACCGTGCAAGGGACAAATCGTGTTAATTTCAAGTGCCGAAGCCTTTTTGAGAAGTGCCTGAACTTGCTTTCCGTATTTTCCGACAATGTTTATATAGTATCTTCTCGCCTCGTCCGTCCAATTTTCGTCGGCGTCAACCGTGCCGAATTTTCCGAAGCCGTCAGCGGAGAAAAGCACTTTGTCCGTGCTGTCGTATGTTACCATAACTTCGGGCCAATGTACCATCGGTGCCATAACAAATGTAAGAGTATGCTTACCTAAACAGAGAGTGTCATTTTCTTTAACGGTCATAACTCTGTCAAGGCTTACATCGCAGAAATTCGGGAGCATTTTCAATGCACCTGCCGAGCAGACTATTTTCATTTCGGGGAATTTCTCCGAAAGAGCGTCGATTCCTGCCGAATGGTCGGGCTCAAGGTGCTGAACTATGAGATAATCGACCTTTCTGCCGCAAAGCTCATTTTCAAGCTTTTCAAGCCATCTTGAAACCGCAATTTTATCAACGGTATCGGTAACGGCAATTTTTTCGTCAAAAATCACATAGGAGTTATAAGCCATACCGTTTTTAATGGGGTATTGTCCCTCAAAAAGCGTAATGTCACGGTCATTTACTCCGATATATTTAATGTCGTTTGAAATGTTTGTATTCATAACGATTCTCCTTTCTTGAAGTCGTAAATATTATAATGTTTTTATGCATTTGAGTCAATAAGGGAATTAAATGTTAATAAGGAGTAAAAATATAGTTATAAAAGTTGAGCATAAACGGAAATTGTGCTATACTTAAACTATAATTTTAATGAGGTGCCGTATTATGAGAGAGACAAAAATCATCAACTCCCAATGGGACTTTACAAAGCAGGGCGAGTGCGTAACGCTCGATTTACCGCACACATGGAACGGTAAGGACGGACAGGACGGCGGAAACGATTATTTCCGTGGCACCTGCACCTATGAAAAGACTTTGAAAAGGGAGGATTTTCCGACGGGCGAGGAATTTTATCTTCAGTTTGACGGCGTAAATTCCTCTGCGACAGTCTATTTTAACGGCGAAAAGCTCACGACCCATCACGGCGGATATTCTGCGTTCAGAGTTAAGCTCGAAAACATCAAAGATGAGAATAAAATCAAGGTTGAGGTCGATAATTCCCCAAATGATTTTGTTTATCCGCAGCAGGCAGACTTCACTTTTTATGGCGGAATTTACAGAAGCGTAACCTTGATAGGCGTTTCTCACAATCATTTCAGTCTTGACCGCTTCGGCTCAAACGCAATCGCCGTAACCCCTGATATTAAAGGAAATATCGCAAGTGTAAATGTAAAGACCTTTACACAAGGATTGGGTGAAATTCATGTATTTGTTGACGGAAAAGAGCTTGTCGGAAACGATGTAACCTTTGAAATCGAGAGCCCGCATTTGTGGAACGGAACGAAAGACCCGTTCTTGTACACCGCAACCGCACAGCTTGTGGTTGACGGCGTTGTCGAGGACGAGGTTTCGACAAAATTCGGTATCCGTTCATTCAAAATCGACGCCGAAAAAGGCTTTATCCTCAATGGCGAGGTTTATCCGTTGAGAGGTGTTTCAAGGCATCAGGACAGACCCGAAATCGGTAACGCTCTTTCGTATGAACACCATAAGGAAGATATGGATTTAATCTGCGAAATGGGTGCTAACACAATCAGACTTGCTCATTATCAGCACGCACAGGAGTTTTATGACCTCTGTGACGAGCGAGGAATGGTCGTATGGGCGGAAATTCCGTATATCTCCAAGCACCTTGAAAACGGCGTTGAGAACACAAAAACTCAAATGACCGAACTGATTTATCAAAACTATAATCACCCGTCAATAGTTGTTTGGGGACTTTCAAACGAAATCACTATGGCAGGAAGCGGAAAATCGGTTGTCGATAACCACCGTATGTTAAATTCGCTTGCACATTCGCTTGACAGCACAAGACCTACTACCGTGGCGGTTGTTACAATGTGCCCGATTGACGACGAGTACGTTCATATAAGCGATGTTGTTTCATATAACCATTATTTCGGATGGTACGGCGGAAAGGTCGATATGTACGGTCCGTGGTTTGATAAATTCCATAAGAAATATCCGAATAAGCCTATCGGTATCAGCGAGTACGGCTGTGAGGCGTTGAATTGGCACACAAGCAATCCCGAGCAGGGCGATTATACCGAGGAATATCAGGCATATTATCACGAAGAGGTCATAAAGCAGATAATCGACAGACCGTATCTTTGGGCAACTCACGTTTGGAATATGTTTGATTTTGCCGCAGACGCAAGAGCCGAGGGCGGCGAAAACGGTATGAACCACAAGGGACTTGTTACCTTTGACAGAAAATATAAAAAGGACAGCTTTTACGCATATAAGGCTTGGCTTTCGAACGAGCCGGTGCTTCATATTTGCTCGAAGCGTTATGTTGACAGGGTCGAGGACAAGACGAGCATTACCGTTTATTCAAATCTTGATGAGGTTGAGCTTTTTGTAAACGGCGAGAGTGTCGGAATTAAGAAAAAGGGCAAATATCCGTTCTTTAAGTTTGAAATCGCAAACGTCGGCGAGTCGGTTATATTAGCAAAGGCAGGCGAGCTTACCGACGAAAGCCATATTCGAAAGGTTGATAAATTCAACGAGGCTTACCGAATGAAAGAAGAGGGTGCGGTCATAAACTGGTTTGAGATTGACACCCCGACAGGCTACTACTCGGTAAACGATACTATCGGCGATATTATGTCAACTCTCGGCGGCAAAATCGCAATGCTCCGAATAGGCAAAATAATGCTCGGCGCATTAAAGGACGATAAGCCGAAGGAAAAGGGCGATAAAAAGAAGAAAAAGAGTGCAAGCTTCGCAGGCTTCAGCTTCAATACGGGCATGCTAAAGCTCGCTTACGGCTTTACCGTGAAAAGAGCGGTTTCGATGATGGGCGGAAAGTTCACTAAAGAGGAAATCCTCCGTATGAACGCAATTCTCAATAAGGTTAAAAAGAAAAAATAACAAAGGGGCGATATTATGGCAAAGGTAAGACTTAATTCAGACGAGGAAATCGTCAGGACGATAAAAGAGGGCTTGAAGAAAAAAGGCGGCTATTGTCCTTGCAGAATAGGCAAAGACGAAAAGTATAAATGTATCTGCGAGGAGTTTCGCAATCAGATAGCAGACCCCGATTTTGAGGGCTATTGCCATTGCAAGCTCTACTATAAAGAGAAAGACTGATAATTGATAGGAGATATGAAAATAAAATGGCTCACGGTTTCAAACAGTTAAGAAAAGAGCACCTCGGCGAGATTAAAGCCGATATGTACGAGATGGTGCACGAAAAAACGGGGCTCAAGCTCCTTTGGCTTGACAGGGACGAGGAAAACAAGACCTTCGGTATCGCATTCCCGACATTTCCCGAGGACGATACGGGCGTGTTCCATATAATCGAGCACTCGGTTTTGTGCGGCTCAAAGAATTATCCTGTGAAAGATCCGTTTGTTGAACTTCTTAAAAGCTCGATGAACACTTTTTTGAACGCAATGACCTTTTCGGACAAGACCTTTTATCCGATAAGCAGTAAAAACGACAAGGATTTTATAAATCTTATGAGGGTTTACCTCGACGCCGTTTTTTATCCTGCGATATATCAAAACCCCGAGTGCTTCCGTCAGGAGGGTTGGCACTATGAAAAGGGCGAGAACGGCGAGCTTTTATACAAGGGCGTTGTTTTCAACGAGATGAAGGGTGTTTTCGCAGACCCCGACGCAAAACTTGAAACCGTTATGAGCAAGGCGCTTTTCCCCGATAACGCATACGGCTATGTTTCGGGCGGCGACCCAAAGAGCATACCCGAGCTTACCTATGAAAACTTTATCGCAGCTCATAAAAAGCACTATTCTCCGTCAAATGCGTTTGTAATTCTTGACGGTAAAATGGATATTGACGCTGTTTTGAAAATTATTAACGATGAATATCTTGAGAATATTCCGGCAGGCGAAAGAGTCGAATTGCCCGAGCTTCAAAAGGCTGTTGACGCAGGCGAAATCGTAGCCGAATATGAAATTTCTCCCGACGAAAACGCAGATAACAGATACATTCTTGCGTGGGGCAGGGTAGTAGGCGACTTTTCCGATACGGAAAAAATCGTGGCTGTCAGAGCACTTTCGGACGTGCTTTGCGGAAGCGTAAAATCTCCGCTTAACGCCTGTGTTTTTGGCGACTCACTTGCCGAAGCGGTCAGCGTTGACCTGCCCGAAATTGTTTTACAGCCTCAGCTTATAATCAAGGTGCAAAACCTCAAAAAAGAGGATGCCGACGAGATTGAAAAGAGAATTTTCGATACTCTTTCAGACCTTGCCGAAAACGGAATTGACCGCAATCAGCTCGAAGCGGCTTTGACATATCTTGAATTCCAAATGCGTGAAAAGGACTACGGAAGCTATCCGCAGGGCTTGGTTTTCGGAATGGATATTCTTGACAGCTGGCTTTACGGCGGTAAGCCCGAGAAAAATCTTGAGGTCGGCGAAATTTTCAAAAATCTTCGTGCGAAGATTGACGAGGGATATTTTGAGAAGATTATCAAAGAGGAATTTATTGAAAATCCGCATCGCTGCAAGGTTATGCTTGTGCCGTCAAAGACCGTCGGCGACAAGATAAGAGCAGAGGAAACGGAACGTCTTAAAAAAACGTCGGAGCGTTTTGACGACGAGGATTGGGAGAGGGTAGAAAACGAGTGCGAAAAGCTTGCACTTTGGCAGGATACCCCCGATACGGAAGAAGCCGTTGCCACACTTCCGAGGCTTACACTCCAAGACATAAAGGCTCAACCCGAGGCAATACCGACAGAAAAAATCACAGTAGGCAATATTCCTACGCTTGTGCATAAGATAAACAGCAACGGAATTGTCTATGTAAATCTTTATTTTGATGCAAACGGCTGCACCGAAAACGAAATATCGGCTTTGTCATTTGCAACTTCTCTTTTGGGCGAACTTGCAACCGAAAAACATTCGCCGGAAGAACTTTTGACGCTTAAAAGAACCCTTTGCGGCAGTGCTTCAAGCACCGTTTCCTGCTATGAAAAGGACGGCAGCACGGACTGTTCCGCTTATTTCCACGTTAATTTCTCGGCGATGGAAAAGAATATCGAAAAGGCAATACAGCTTATCGGCGAGGTGCTTACAACTACCGATTTTTCAAACGGCGAGGACGCTTTCTCCTTGCTCTGCCAAAACAGAATGGAGTTGCTTCAGAGTATTCTTGTCAGCGGCTCACAGCTTGCAATGGGCAGAACTGCCGCACAGCTTTCAAAGGGCGGCGTAATTTCTGAGTGCAATTACGGCTTTGAATACTATAATTGGCTTAAAAATATGCAGGAAAATTGGTCAGCAGAGGAATTTTGCAAGAAAATCAACGCTCTGCTCGGTAAAATAATTTGCCGTGAAAAGCTGACCGTCAGCGTGACGGGTACGCCCGAAAGCGTAGAAAAAATCGTAAACGAAATCGCAAGCACTCTCCCTGAAAAATCAGACGGAGCGCTCGACGGCAAAATTGAGCCGTGGGGATTGAGAAAAGAGGGAATTGCAATTCCGGCAGATGTGTCCTTTGCGGTTATGACGGGCGATTTGCGAAAGCTCGGTAAAACGGCTACGGGAAGCGTATCCGTCGCAGGAAAAATCGTCAGCCTTAACTATTTGTGGACTGTAATTCGTATGCAGGGCGGCGCTTACGGTACGGGTATGGTTGTCCGACCGTCAGGTACTGTTTCGTGCTATTCATACCGTGACCCGTCGGTTTCGGCTTCGCTTGAGAGCTTCAAAAAAACGCCTGATTATCTTAGAAGTGTTGCAGATGCAAACAGCGACATAACAGGCTTTATTATCGGTACGGTTGCCGATTCGCTTCCCGTTCTCACTCCGAGGGCAAAGGGTGCGCTCGGCGACAGGCTCTATTTCAGAGGTGTCAGCGAAAAGGACAGAAAGACGAGAATGGAGCAGATTGTTTCCACTTCTCACAATGACTTGAAAGCGGTCGCAGAAAGCCTTGAGGAATGCTATAAGAATCCCGCTGTGTGCGTTGTAGGTAATCGTGAACAGCTCGAAAAATGCAACCTCGACACAATCCTTTCGGTTTAACAGTAAATTAAATTTATAAATTTATCAAAGGGCGAACACAGTTCGCCCTTTTTATTGTTGTTGATGTATGACAGTTCACGGCTGATATGATATTAAAATATTCGCACAACCGTAGGGACAACCCTTGCGGTTGTCCGACAAAGGCTCCCTCTGACGAGGGAGCTGTCGTTTTTCTAAGAAAAATGACTGAGGGAGAGATAACGAAAGTTTGATATTTATTGCTTTCTCTCC
>OLHG01000103.1_pt1 | contig 56373 bp, 51 predicted proteins | sample 1605971 | NCBI WGS metagenome assembly OLHG01 (sample SAMN03283289) | human gut metagenome | biome: human-associated habitat; material: feces | host: Homo sapiens | place: Peru | collected 2012 | reverse complement strand
ATAACTTCTTCACTTGCTTGTACTGATGCGTTTCCGTGTCTTAAATAAACACCTGATGATTTCAAACCTTTATCAGATAAATAATATGGCTTATTTGGTGCTTCACTAATTTTAACTATAATTATATCTTTGTCTTCAATTCTTTCTATATATATTTTAGTATAAAGCGTTAAATCTGATTTAATACCTTCACGTATCATTCCACTCAATGATTCTAAATCTTTATTAGCATTTTTTAAGCCAATAACATTTCCACTATCATCAATGCCAATATAAATAGTTCCATTATTAGTATTAGCAAAGGCAACAATTTCTTTTTTTATATCTTTAGTTAATTCAACCTTTAATTCAGTCTTTTGATCTTCTATGTACATTTTTTTATCACCCAATAATATTATATACGAAAATAATAATATTATCAATTAATTCGACCACTTTTCGACCACTTTTAGAACATCGTTGTTTTATGTATTAAAAAAATCGAACTAAAAAGTTCGATTAATATCAATTTGGAGCGGACAAGGAGAATTGAACTCCCGCCTCGACCTTGGCAAGGTCGCATTCTACCACTAAACCATGTCCGCATTTATGGAGGGCCTAGTCGGATTTGAACCAACGATCAGGGAGTTGCAGTCCCACGCCTTACCACTTGGCTATAGACCCATCATATTTATTCACTTGCAAATATTATTTTACACTAAACAGACTAAGTTGTCAATTTAAAATGTATGCAAATAAATTTAAATATGATGCAAATAAAACCCATAATAAGTAAGGAATTTGTAAAAATGCTGCTACTCTATTTTTTGAATAAAACTTAACAATCATCGTTACAACTAAAGCTAATAAAATAAGAATCCAAATAAATGCTAATAGTCTTAACTTAAATACAAAGAAAATAATTGGCCATAAAAGATTAACAACTAATTGTATATAATAGATTGATTTAGTGTCAAAATCCATTAATTCATTACTATCAATTATTCCATAAGAAATTCCCATTAACAAATAAAGAATAGTCCAAACAATTGGAAACACAACTCCTGGTGGTGCTAAAGGTGGTTTATTTAACATGTTATAATCCATTGACGAAGAAATTAATAACCCCACTACTCCACCTAATACTAATGGAATTAAAATACTTTTAATATAAATCTTTACTTTATTCATAACTCCTCCTATTATTATTCTATTAGAATAAGAAGGAAATATGTAAAAAATAGTTACCAACGTAACTATCTCAAAATATAAGTATAAATTTTATCCATGATTATAAAATCCAAATAAATATTGTCAGCATTTAGCGTTTCACCTGCTATTTCATAATACTTATAATCATTAACAGCACTTGGTGTTACATTAGCCATATTGAAACTTTGATTATATTCTTTACCATCTATTACATATCTAATATGTCCAAATTCTGACAATAAATTACTACTTAACTTTTCATTATAAATATTAGAATCAATATCTATATTAGCATCAATCTTTATTACAAAAGCATTATAACTAGTATTTACAGTAGGTACAATAAAATCTTTGAATGTGTAACACTCTTTTTTACATTGTTTATATTCATAAGTAAATCTATTAGCAATTTCAAAATTATTAATTGTTATACTACTATTACCTAAAATAGTTTTATTAAAAGTTAATTTCTCCCCTATTTTTGCTTCATTAACTTTAGTTGGTTTTTTTATAGTAAGTGGATTCAAATTAATCCTTTTATTAATGTAAATTCTTTCACCATTATTAACTTTATAGCCACTAGTATACTCTAAAACTTTATTGCTTTTAGCTAAATCTTTATCTATTTTAAATATAACAATAAATACAGTCTCCATACCACTATCAACAGTAATATCACTAGATGTAGTACCTAGTCCTAAAAAATAATTTTTATCTTTTATATCAACTTGGTATATTTTATCTTTAATAATTAAACTAAATTTCTTTAATGCAAAAGTAATACTTTCTTTTGAATCATTTTTTACTTTTACTCTTGCTACAGTATAACTATTTTTATTTTTAGTTATATCATTACCAAAATCATCTGTATCTAATTGATAACTATTTAGAACAGTTAATTTTAATCCAAAAGAACTTATAACTTCGTTTTCTTTATAAACTCTATTTTTTACATAAAAATTATTATGTAAAATAACACCACTAATTACAAGAACAATCCCTGTTGCCAGTAAAATTAAAACTTTATTCTCTTTAAAGACATACTTTGCATTACGTAACCTTCTACGAAATCTAGTCTTAACATCAAAATTATCAATATCTATATCAAGTTCAAATTCTTCATTATCATTTTCTGTAGTTTGTAATTCCATTAAATCCTTTTGAAAGTTAAACTTTTTAATATTAAAACCAATAGCTCTTACAAGTGATATTAACAAAAATGGAACTTGCCCTAACACCATTACTAATAAGGAATCCCTTCCTATTCTAAGTAATAAAACATCTACTTTATTAAATGCAATACTATTTAACTGTGCACTTACAAATATCAAATCTAAAAACAAAACAATATAATAAGCAATCAAAATTAAATAATACTTTAATGGCTTATCCTTGGCTCTCATTAGCATAAAAATAATAAAACTAAACATTATAGCTAAGAATATTGCCAAATAAATATAAGGCCCTAAATATATTTCAGATAAGTTATCTATAATATCATATGTTCTTGCATCAATATAACTATTTAGGAAAGATAAAAGTTTATTAGTTTTTAAAACGATAAAAAGTAATATAGCAGTTAGTATTAAATGAATTAACTTAAAGTGCTTTATCAAAAACGCATATGGTTTCCTTAATATCATAACCTTATCCTCCTTATTCTAGTATTAGTATACATTATTTTTATCTTAAAAAAAAGAATATTCATAAATATTCTTAATAATTGACAAATACTTTTATTTTATTCGATTATTTAATTTTAGGTCAAAAAAATAGTGCTTATTTAAAATAAACACTATAAATATTATTATAATTATATTGAAATTCTTTACTACTTAAAATTATCTTAGTACCAGTATTATTATACCTATACAAAGAAGTACCATCAATATAGTAAATATTATCATTTACAACTTGTATTTCTTTAGCATTAGCATTATGGAATAAGAATATTCTTTTAGTTAAGTCCTTCTTATAAACTTTATAAAAATCATTGTTACTATTACGATAATAATAGTATTTATCAGATTCAAAAGCTTCTACATAATTATCTTTTATCGAATATTTCTTTGCAAATTTAATTTCAGTATTAGAAAATTCATATATGTTTTTAGTAGACCATTCTTCACCATCATAGTATTGACCATTTGTATTCTTATCACCTACTATACGGTAAATTTTCTTAAATGGATTAATTTCATACTGTACTAAATTACTTTTATCAAATATATATAATTTATTATCAACTACTCCATTTACATACAAATTAGTGGAAATATTCTCATCAAAATATAAGTTATCAATACTTTCATCTTCCATATTGATAATTAAAAAAGCGGAATATTCAGGTTTCTTTTCATATTTTGGCAATATATAATACTTACCAATTAAAGTACCTAAATCATTGTGATAAACATCATAATTAGAAAATGCTATTCTACTACTTGAAGGTCTATTCAATTTAACAAGTCTTTTATATGTATATACAATAACATTTTCATTATCCTCAAAATTTTCTTTATACACATCCATCATACTAATAACAGATGATTTACTAGAGGATACATACTTATTTTTATCAAACTTATATAAAGTATTAATAAATTCATCTAAATTATATTTATCCTTAATACTAGCATAAGAACGTTGTTCTCCATTAACATCACAAATTATATCACTTTTAAATTCTTTTATATAACTAGGTGATATACAAGTTAACTCATCTTTTTCATAAACCTTTATATCATTAATAACTTTTTTTTGTTTATTAAAAATATTATCAATATCAAAAACAAATACCTTATCATCATATTTTACTTTAAAAAAATAATAATCATTATCCTTTGTTTTAGAGTACTCTTCGTGAACAGTAGCATCTTTAGAATTAATACTTATAGAATAATCTAACCTATGCTCTTTTTTAAAAAAAGTTACTCCAAATTGAAATATCAATAATAATATACCTAGTACTATTACAAAATTAAATATTTTTTTCATACTACCACCATTATTAGTATATCAAAAAAATAGTTGCTATAACAACTATTTTTAATTTAACTATTTATCTTTCTTTTCTTTACTTGGGTAAAGTTTCTTTGCTTCCATCATATATGATGAAATAGCAGTTTCAATTTCATCTAAAGCACGTTTGTCTATATTAGATAAAGTTACAAATTCCTTAACAGTATCAATATATATTTTACCCCAAATCATACTAGATAAAACTTTTAAATCGTTGAACATATCAGGTGTAATAGAATCTAAGAAATAACCAAATACTGCTCTTTTTCTACCAATCAATATTCTTTTATTAGTAAGAGTTACAACTGCGGTTGAAAATACATCTAATGAACTAGAACTCTTTTGAGCAGCAAAAGCATAAATTACATGTTCATCAGGATTCATATACTTTTCTACTATTTTAGAGTTAGCTTTTAATCTCCATGCAATTGTCATTGGATATTTACTTTTGAATTCTTTTACTTTTTTATATACAGCACCCATATATTATTCCTCAACTTTATTTATTTCAGTATATGTTCCAATTAATGAAACTAATTCTGTTAAGTTTATATTACCAAGATTCATATCTAATAATTTACCATCTTTTACAAGTAGAATTGTAGGAGTTCTAACACCATCAACACTATATCTTTCTTCTTGAACAGAACCATATAATGAATATACTTCATCTGCTTCAGCATTAGTAATACTGCTAGTATTTAAATAATTAACAGTAAAGTCATAATCATTAACTAATTGTTTCATAATAGGTTCTTGTTTTTGACAATAACCACATGTAGGACTAGCTAAATAGATTAAAGATACTTCACTACCATTTAATAAAGTTTTGTATTCACTCATATCTATATTATTTAATGATACTTCCTTCTTTACACAAGTTCCACAATTTTTTAATTCAGGAATTACAAATGCAAGCCCAAACACTAAAATTAAAGATAAAATAACAATAATTACTGTTTGAATCTTTTCTAGTTTTGTTCTTCCCTCTACATTATTAGTTTTCTTTTCCATAATAACCTCCTTAATACCCTTTTATTATAACATAATTAATAATTTTATTACTACGTTTTTCACCATTTTTTCAAAATCACTCATAAATAATTAAAAATAATAATAAAATTTAAAGCAAGGAGGCAGAAATGACAATAGGAATACCAAACGCACTTCTATATCATAAATACAAAGATTTATGGATTAATTTTTTTAAAGAATTAAAAATAAATGTTTTAATAAGTAATAAAACCACCAAAAGAACTCTAGAGGAAGGAATCAAATATGCTCAAGATGAAGCATGCTTATCATTAAAAATATATTTAGGCCATGTAAAAGAACTAATTAATAAAGTTGATTACATATTAGTACCAAGGATTATTAGTATCAATCCCCATGAAAAAGCATGTACTAACTTTGCCCTTCTATATGACTTAATCAACAACACTTTTAACTGTAAAATACTTAACTATAATATTGATGTTGACAAAAAGAATTATGAAATAGATTCATTTATCGAAATGGGTAAAACTTTAGGAAAAAGTAAAAGAGAAAGCAAAAAAGCTTATTTAATTGCTAAGGAAAAAGAACAAGAAGCACTAGATAAAAGATTAAGAATGCAATTACTTGAATTAAAAAGTCCTTATCCTAAAATACTTATAGCAGCACATCCCTATAACTTATATGATGAATTAATTGGAATACCAATAATTAATTTTTTAAGAAAGAATAAAATTACACCTATATTTTCTGACATTTATAATAATATTAAAACTAATTACGAGTGTAGTTATATAAGCAATTCTATTTATTGGACTTATAACAAAGAATTACTAGCAGCAATTACTCATTATAAAAATAAAATAGATGGAATAATTCTTATAAGTTCATTTCCATGTGGACCAGATTCATTAAGTAATGAAATGATTACTAATAAGATAAATAACATTCCTATTCTATCCATTATTATAGATGAATTAAATAACTCGAGTGGATTAATTACAAGATTAGAAAGTTTTATAGATATCATTAATATGAAAAGAGGAATAACAAATGGATAATCGAAAAGTAAGTTTTCCTCATTTAGGAAATTATTATATTCCTATAAATTATTTATTAAATAAATTGTTAAAAGTAAAAGTAATACCTTCTCCACCAATTACAAAAAGAACAATTGAATTAGGAAGTAAATACAGCCCAGACCAAGTATGTTTGCCTTTTAAATATAACTTAGGTAACTTTATTGAAGCATTAGAAAACGGTGCAAATATATTGATACAAGCTGGTGGTGGATGTAGATACGGTTATTATGCTGAAGTTCAAGAAACTATACTAAAAAAGCTAGGATACGATTTTGAATTCTATACTTTAGTAAACACAGATAAATTCACAGTAAAATACTTATATCAAACTTTTAAATCAATAAATCCTAATCTTTCTTTTATAAAATTCGCATACTACACTCTTCTTACCTTATTAATGATTAATTATATGGATAATATCGATGATTACATTAGAAAAAATATTGGATTTGAAGTTTATAAAGATAGTTTTACTAATATGCAACGAAAGATGTTTAAAAGTTTTACTAATTCAAACAGTTTTATTAAATTAACAATAAAATATTTAAAATATAAAAGAAAGTTTAAGAAAATAAAAATTAATAAGCCAAAGAATTGTTTAAAAGTTGGTGTTATAGGAGAATTATATACATCAATGGAACCTTTCTCTAGTTATTTCATTGAAAGAGAATTAGCTAAAATGAATATCGAAGTAAAAAGATTTACAAATGTAACTTATCTTTTAATAAAGAAAAAACATCATACTAAAAAGATACTCAAATATGTAAAAGAATACATGAAATATACTATTGGTGCGGATGGATTAGATAATATTTACCGGACTAAAAAACTAATAAATGAAGGATATGATGGTTTAATTCATATAAAGCCGTTCGGATGTACTCCTGAAATTGGAGCTATTCCAATAATTAAAAAAGTTTGTTCCAATTACAAGATGCCAATTATATTTTTCTCTTTTGACACCCAAACCAGTGAAGAAGGAATAAAAACTAGATTAGAAGCTTTTTATGATATGTTGAAAATGAGTAAGGAGGATAAAAATGAATAAATGTGCATTAGGTATAGACATTGGTTCTATTTCTACTAAAGGTGTTATTATAGATGAAAATAACAATATAATTAAAAGTGCTTATATTGAAACTAAAGGTAACCCTATCGCTGCGGTTAAAGAATTAATTACTATTTTAAAGGAAAATTTTGATAGGAATTTGTATAAAATTGTTCATGTTGGTACAACTGGTTCAGCTAGAAGATTAATTGGTGCTATTCTTGGTGCTGATACAATTAAAAATGAAATAACTGCTCATGCTATAGGTACTATATCAAAATATCCAAATGTTAGAACTATACTAGAAATAGGTGGACAGGATTCTAAAATTATTTTAATTGAAAATCAAATAGTAACAGACTACGCAATGAATACTTTATGTGCTGCAGGAACAGGTGCATTTTTATCAAGTCAGGCCAAAAGATTAGGTGTAGATGTAAATGATTTTGGTACTATTGCCCTATCATCCAAAAATCCAACTAAAATAGCAGCAAGATGTACTGTTTTTGCTGAATCTGATTTAGTTCATAAAGCTGGTTGTGGTTATAAAAAAGAAGATATTATTGCAGGTTTATGTTACAGTGTTGCTAACAATTATTTAAATAATGTTGGTAAAGGTAAAAAGATACTCCCTCCTATCATATTTCAGGGTGGTGTAAGTAAAAATATCGGAGTACAAAAAGCATTCAAAGATATTTTAAAAGAAGATATAATCGTTGATAAAAATGGACACTTAATGGGAGCATTAGGTATTGCAATTCTATCATGGAAAAGTAAATATGAAAATGAATTTAATTTTGAAATAGTCAATACCAATTTTGAAACCAAAGGTTTAGAATGTCCAAAATGTCCTAATCATTGTGAAATAATATGTATAAAAAAAGAAAATGAATTATTAGATGCTTGGGGTAATCGTTGTGAAAACGGTCTATCCAATTTATACTAATCATCATTTTCTTTTTAATTTTATTCATCAAAGAAATCATCAAAGAATTTATTATCTTCAACTTCTTCTTCAAGTGTAATTGAAGGGGCATCTTTTTTAGGTATTTCTGCTTCTTTTTCCAATACAACTTCAGTTGGTTTTACAGGTACCTCTTCAACTACTTTATCTTCTTTAAGAGGTTCTATTTTTTCAATAGGTTTTATATTTTCTGTAATAAATGTATTATTTACTACTGGAGTTACATCTGGCTTAACTTCAACCGTTGGTTGTGGTTTAAGAATAGTTGGTTTTTTTTCATTTTCAGCCAATTTAGCACGACGTTCTTCTTCTTCAATTTCTGCAATTTTAGCATCAATCTTCTTAAGGAAATCATCCATATCAAGCTCTGGAGCATTTTTCTTGTTATCCTTAGGAATAGTATTCATACCACCAAAATTATTAGGAGAAGTTGGCATGCTTTGGAATGGATTCATTGGAGCCATACCTGGCATCATTCCACCTTGTGGAGCGCCACCATTATCCATCATCTCTTTTATCTTTTCTTGACGTTTTTGTTTTACAAATTCCCTAACATCAAATACCGCAACCGGTTTCTTCTTCCTTTCAGGATATTCAATAGGTCCATAACTCTTGCCCCAGTCTATTTTAAAGTCAGGAGTAAAAGATGTTTTAAATGGTTGCATACGCATTCTTAAAACTATTTGATCAAATTGTTTCATACGTTGCAAATCACTTACTGTTACAAGTGGTGTTGAAGCAGTTTTATCATCTTTTTTAGACTTAACTTCACCACATAATTTACTAATTTCTTCTAGTGCTGCTAATTCTGTAGATATCAAATAAATTAAGTTACCACAGTTACCTTTAATAGTTTCAGCATTTTCAGCACCATATACTTGTTTTAATTGTGCAAAGTTTTGAATAATCATTGTAAATCTTATTTGTCTAGAACGAGCTGCTGTAATCATTGTTGTTACATCTTTTAAAGGTGGCATGTTAGCAAACTCATCTAGTAAGAAGTTAGTTCTACAAGGTAATTTACCACCATTTGATTGAGCAACATCTATTAATGTTTCATAACATTGTTTTACGAAGATAGTTGCAAGTGAATGGTAAGTTTTCTTTTCATCTTGAATAATTATAAATACAGCTGTTTTTTGTTTACCAATAGACTCTAATTCAAAGTCACTATATGATAACATCTCTGATAAATTCTCACGTGATGAGAATAATTTAATCTTTTGTTTAAATACTGCAATAATACTACCCTTAGTTTCATTTGGAGCCATGATAGTACCACTGGCATTTATATAAGCAGCACTATTAGGATCTTTCATATTAAAGTATTCTTTTACATAAGTAGAAGCGCCACATTTATCTTCACCAACAGTAGTAGTTAAGCTGATACTATTAATATTAATTTTATCTTCTGTAGTATCTTCAAACATACCTAATGCTAAACCAGAGAAATAGTCGGCAGAAGTTTTTTCCCAAAATGGGTCAGCGTTACCATTATTCTCTTCATATAGAATATTTAATGCTAAGTCGTCTAGTAACTCTATCGCTTTATCTTGGTTACCACTTTTATATAATCTGTAAGGTAACGTTAATGGGTTCCATGCATTACCTCTTTGAGGATTACGGAAGTTAAGTAAAATTATGTTGTATCCTTTAGCTTTTAACATACTACCAGTTTTTTCAAACAACTCACCTTTAGGGTCAGTACAAATAATAGATTCACCCTTTTTAGCAAGTATTTTAATTGTAGGTAAGATAGTACTAACAGTTTTACCTGAACCAGTAGCACCAATTACTAAGTTATGATATTCACCATCATCAACCCAAAGTTCACCGTTCTTACTAATTAAAGGAATACCAGCATAATCAGCCTTCTCATCAGATGGATGTACACATTTTAGTACTTTTTTCATTTCTTTTTCTTTAGCCCATCTACTATAACCTTTATCCTTTTTATTCATTGTGAATCCTACACCTTCTTCACGTTCAAAGAAATATGAAGATACACTTGCAAAAAGTGCCGCTAAAGCAACTATATAAAATATTATAGTTGTAAATATATAATCAGGTCCAAAAGCTGGAAATGGATTAAGTCCTGCTAGTCTTCCTTCACTTGCTAGCATTGGTAAATTAACAACACCAAGTGCTACTACATATAAAAGGAAAACTGCAAATATTGCAAAAATTAATACATCTTGTGGTTCTGCTCTAAATTTAAATTTCATAATATTCCTTCTTTCAGTAAATTTACTACATATATTTTACAATAATTTAATCAAAAATACTAGATGTTTCATTATCAAATTCTAGAGTCACTTTATATACCATGACAGCTTTTGCTGTAAAAGTATATCTATTATCATATTGATCAATTACTTTATAAACATTGCTGTTCTTTAACTTCTTAGTCGTATAACCTTTTATAGTTATTGCTTCTATATAATCAATATTATTATCTATATAAGTCTTAAATGAAAAGTAATCACTATACTTTTCTTTAGTCTTTGAATCAAGAAGCTTATATGCCTCTTCTGGTTCATTTAACATTTTTTGTTTAAAATCAATAAAATAACGTCTAATTAGTACCTCGGTACTTACATCAATTAATTGAAATTCATTATAATTATATTTTTCTTTAATTGTAGTACCATTATCTACTTCAAATTCCTTATTAATATCATCTTGGAAAAAGTAAATTTTTATCAAAAAAGCACCAACACCAACACATACAACTAAAAATGCACAAAATACTATTAACCATTTAGAATTAGATTGCATCAAAATATTCCTCCACTCCACTAGGAATAACTGAATAAGTTTTATTTACAACATCTAATTTTATAATTATTCCATAAGTTTTTTTATCTGTCTTCAAATTACTATCTTCAACAAAAGAATCGTCTTCTAGATAACCTTTTACATAATATGTATATTTCTTATTTTTATCTTGTAGCATTTTATCTGCTATAAAAGAATAACCATCTGGTATATCATAATTAATAGTTAAAGCATTATAAATAGTAATGTCATTTTTAGCCTTATAGTCATCATCAATTAGATTATACACAGCTTCACTATCTTCACTCTGAACCAAGTTAACATATTTGTTAACACAACTCTCAACAGTAAAAAATATATTTGCATTTGTAACATATTCCACTTCAATCTTTTCTTTTTTAGGAAGCATATATGTAAGAAAAAGCAATCCTAGAAAAACTAGAATTGATATTATTAATGCTGTTAAAAATATTTTAAATGATGTATTATTCATTTTATCCCCCTTTTATTCTTACCAACTTTTTACGTCATAGTACTTAACTGGATCACCACTATGATAGCTAAGTGGATTATACTTATAATCACCAGTCATAAATAGTTCAAACTCTTCAGCTCTACGTAGTTTTAAACCATATAACTCAGTAAATTTGCCATTTATAGTTGCATTCTTACATTGACTCATTTTATTCCATAATGCATCGGTATCAGCATTTGAACCATATGCATTCAAAGCCTTAATTCCCCAACCAGGACCACAGTTATACATCAAACTTAGTATTGCGTCATCTTGATATGTAGTAAGTGTAATACCTAAATTTGTCTTAGTTGTAGCTAAAGTATTTCTAGAACTTGACATATGTTGATTAAACATTTTATCAACAATATTCATTGGAATTCTACTACCCGCAGTTACAGGAGTATCATATATATTCAAATATAATTGTTGACCTACACTATCAACTATAACAATTCCATATCCAACTGTTAAAACTCCGTCGCCACCATCGTAAACAATATAGTTATTACCATCAACATATTTACCACTAACTCCACCTTCTACGTTTTTAATCCATTCAATAAAAGCATTACCAGAAGGTCTTGGATTATCAGGATCAACATACAATAACGGATCAATCCTAAAATTACGATCATTTGCACCGTTTCTAATTTCAAAGTGTAAATGTGGTCCAGTTGAATTACCACTTGTACCCATTTTAGCAATTACTTGTCCCTGTTCAACAGTGTCACCTGCTCGTACAGTAATCGTATTAGCATATAAATGACCATATAAACTATAGATACCACCACCATGGTCAATAATAACATGGTTACCATAGCCAGCACTAGAGCCCAAAAATCCGTCACCGTAATCAATCTTATCATTAGCTGTTGGATATATAACAGTACCAGCAGCCGTTGCAATTATATTAGTAGAGTTTTTAGAGCCACCACCAATATCAAGTGCACCATGACTACCATTATGAACACTGTCATCACCAGCAAATGTTGCTGTTATTAGAGTTGAAGAAGGGGTTCCTTTAGCAAACAATTTACCATCCTCTTCAGTTACTTCAGTACTACCTATTGGCCACCAGTAACCGCTTGAAATAGGCCTATAACTAATAAAATAATCTTGACCATCGCTTGCTTCTTTTAAACTAGCATAATATAAATAAATCTCAGATATAATCTCACTTGTTTTCTTCGTATTTTCACTTGAATTAGCATCGGACTTATTAGGCATATAGTCATTATAAAAGTCAAAAATAAACCCTTCATCAATTAAGTTCCAATAGTAAACACTACCACTATTATCATCAGTAATTTTACCCTCTTCTATTGATAAAGAGTAACTTTCATCCACTTCTTCTGAAACACATTTATTATTCGTTTCACTCAAAAAATCATCATTACTAGCAATTTTTCTCATTGTTGATGAATCGTCAGAACAAGTTTTAGTAGTCATTATTTGATATTCAGCCAACTTAGAAACTTGTTTTTTTAAATATGCCATGTTTTTAGAATTAGAAGCATTATTTTCTATATCTTCCATATCATTATATCCAATTAAAGTAGCTAATATTAGTACTCCATCTACATCTGTCTTAGAACTGTATTTAGATATAACACTACCAATTTCTTTTCTTAATTCTTCATATTGGTCAGTACCATCACCAATACCACCAAAAGCATCTTTACTAAAGATTATAATAAAGAAAAGAAGAATTATTAAAAAAGGACCTGCTATTAAAGGAATATTCTTAATTAAAGTTTTTCTAATTATTACTTTTGTTCCTTCTACTGCACCCTGACTAATAGTGGGTGCACTACTTGCAGCATTTAACGCTTCTTCACCAGTACTACTGTTTAATAACTGTTCAGTAGCTGTCTCTGGAACACCATAAGCTTGTGCTGCTTTCTTAATTCCTGTCTTAATTAATTCTTTCTTTATTCCATTTTTAGGATTAGCATTTTGCTTAGCACGTGGGTCAAAAGAAGGTGATGATTTTACAGCATTATTCAAATCACCATTATATCCATTATTAACATTAATTTTTGGTTTTTTTGAATCCATAGCCATACTATCACCACCTACTTATAAACTATTTAATTATTATAGTCCTCCTCCACTACCGAAAGATGCTAATTCTTCTGGAGTTACAATTATATTGATTCTCATACGACGATGTCCACATACAAATAATGCTTCACCTTGAGAATAACGTTTAATACTTTCTTTTTCATTATCATTTAAATCAACTAATTTTGCTAAATCTTCAGCAGCTTGTTTCTTAAGTCCCATGATTATGTAATAAGATGCATTATCAAATATTGCTTTACCTTGAGTAATTACAGAAGGAGTTGCAAAGTCACTAGGTTGTTGAGTAATTATAATAGAACCAGTATTATATTTTCTTGCACGACGTTGTACTTGTGCTAAGAAGTCAGCACCTAATGAGTTATTATCACCTAATAATACATGAGCTTCATCTACCATAAGGATTGTATCCAAATCACGATTTAAGCAAAGTCCCCAAGCATATTTTAATATGTTGAAGAAAAGTGCGTTTCTAATGTTTGCTTCAGCATTCATTAATTCTTTTATATTGAAAGTGATAAAATCACTATCATGTGTAATTGTTGTATGACCATCAAAGTAATATTTTAAATCATTAGTTAACGGTCTTACTTTTAATTCAAGACGTTCCATAATATCTTTTTCATGAGTATGGTCAGTCATAGACATAAGTCTACCTTTTATAGTTGCATACACATCGCTAAATGTTGGATAATCTTTTGCAGTAAAGTTATAGAAATCTTTATCAAAATCTATACCAAAACGACGATATGTATCTTGAACTACTTCACTAAACAATGTAAGTACATCTTCTTCAATTGAAGGGTCATAATACTTCATAAATGCTTTTAAGAATTGAAGAGTTCTAGTAAGTACTGTATACCCTAGTCCTTGTTTAATTTCATCTTCATCAGCATCTATTACTATTTGAAGTGGATTAATCATACCATATTCTCCACCTTTACCAAGGTCAATAGTATCTCCACCAAATGCTTTAGTCATATCTTCAAGTTCGTTTTCAGGGTCGATTGCTACTATTTGACATCCATTACGAATATGCCCACGAAGCAATAACTTAGCAGCAGTAGATTTACCACTACCTGATGTACCAAGTAATATAAGGTTAGCATTATTTCTGTTATTTTCCTTCTTAATTTTATATAAGAATTGGTTAAATAGAATTACACCCCCAGAGAAATCAACACCAAGTAATGTAGATAATCCTGGGTCTTTAATACTATCGAAAATAAATGGATACATTGCTGCAATAGTAATTGAAGGAATTGGTGTACCAATACGATCTTCTATATCTTGTTTAGGGAATATTGGTATTATTGATTTTAATACCTTTTCTTGTTCAAATCTTAATGAAACAGCTTTTAATTCCATTGCATCAAGATAGTTTTTAACATTAACTTTCTTTAATTCCAAATCTTCTTTAGTATCAGCTGTAATCATAATGTGCATTTGAAAATCAAAGATTCTTGCTTGACTTCCAGCTAACATTGTTACGAAATATTCTAGTGATTCATAGTCTAATCTAATTCTCTCTTGAATAGTACGATCACGTTCTTCTTGATATCTAGTTTTAAGTTCAGCAATTTGCTTATTTAACATCTTAGATACTGTTGAAAATGGTACTGGAATATGTTTAATAACTACTTTAATGCCTGGCATTGTAGTAAGTGTAGATAAGTATCCTGGTGCTATAAATTTAGGATAAGATACTACACTTAATATAGTTGCATATTTATCACTTATAAAGAAATCACTATACCCAAAGCTAAGACCTTTTGGAGCAATTTGTGATTTAAAATTCATTGAACTACTCATAGTGCCACCACCGTTCCGAATTCTGTTGTTTTACCACCATTCAAGAAATTATCAAGAATAATTCTTAAATCTTCATTACTTGTTTGACTAGATAAAAGTCCACATGCAGATAAAGAGTTAATTAACATTCTAATACGTTTTTGAATTAAGTCTAAGTTATTCTCTTTAAATAGAATATAGTACTCAGTATCAACAACATTATTATTCATAAATCCGTTTCCTTTTTGTATATCTTCACTAATCAATTTTCTAATTGCAGGGGAGTTAGTTTGATTATACAAAAGTTGTAATTGTGACATATACACAGAAATATCTACAGGTCTATCAGCAACTATTAACCAGAATTCAAAATCTATTTGGTTATAGAAATTCTTCAAATTCATTAATACATTTGCTTGAGAGTCCTCATCTAATATAAAGATATTTCTTGGTGCTATCTTAACACCAGTTACTTTTAATTGATTATCTAGGATAATCATTCCATTGGTAATTGATTGAATTGGAACCCAATCCTCAGTATACTTACTTGTTACCATCTTGTTCTTCGCCATATTTATTACACCAACCTTTCCAATAATACCTTTGTCTATTTACAAAGAAATACTCATATATATCAGTTAATAAAACCAATACATTATGCTGATACGGTATAGGGATTACTAAGAATCCTGTAATAGCAGCAGGAGCAACTACCGCCACTGCAACTACCCAATTTGTCAACATTCCTTGGAATATTAACATAAGTAAAAATGTTATCCCTACTCCAGTTCCAAATATTGCTAAATCTATTCCTCGAAAAAATCCGAATATTAGTTTTCCTCGGTTAGAGTTAGCAGGTATTAAATAATTGTTATTATTTTCCACCAATATCACTCTCCTTTTTATTCATATATATATTATCTGGATAAATCATCACGACTTACGTGAGCTTTTTCTGGATTTGCTCTTCCCTTAGCTTTATAAGATGCCTTAGTAATTCTTCCACGTTTATAATCAGGTCTAGCAGCTTTTTTATCGGCAGCCAATTTTTCTCTATATGATTTATGATTATAAGTATCATTAGCTTTATCCATTTTATTGTAGTTGCTTTCAGCAATAGCAGCTTGAGATTCGGCTTCGTACATAATTTGTCTTGCCTTTTCTTCAGTAACATCGTTACCCATTAGGTCAACATAATGACCAGTTTGGTTACCAGCCGTCCAGTTATCTCTAGCTTCAGTAGCCAGTCCTTTCATTTCAAGCATGTTATTCTTAGCTTGATCAGCTGTAGCATCACTAATATTAAGTTTTTTACCAGCAGCAGATAATTGTGCTTTAGTCGCAGATGATTGAAGTGCAGCCAAGATACCACTCTTAGCTTTAGAATCCCCAGTTCTTGCTTGTAACGCAGTATCACCGGCAGTTCGCCATGCGCTAGCTTTCTTTCCGGTCATACCGCCTTGAATACCGGCACTTGCTCCAGAAAATAATCCTGTAACAGCGCCTCTAAATCCTCTACCAGATATAGCACCTGATACAATACCTGCCCCTGCTCCTAAAACTGCACCAGTAGCAGCAGCCAAGCCTCCGCTTGTATCTTTATCATGTTTGATTCCTAATGCATCTTTAACAAAGTTAGGCGCATCTTTAGCAAACATTAATAACGCTATTATTAAGAATACATACAAATATCCTTTTCTAATTGCATCCGTAGGTAATGTAGCAGGGTCTAATAATGTATCATTAGCCAAAGCAGATAAAAGAAGCAATACTATATAAACAATTCCTAGTCTTACAAATATATCTAAAAATGTTGAAGTTAATTGTTTAGTCCAAGAAGCAAAAGCTCCATCTTTAGATGATTTCGGATCTATATAACTCATGATAGGTATAGGAGCCATCATTTCTAAGATAAACATCTTAAATAGTCGCATACCAATCTTTATAGTCATTGATACAAGAATAATTACAATAGCAATTCCTGTAACAAATGCCGTAAAGGAATTAAAATTATAAGCATAATATCCATCTATTTTATCAGCATAGGTAGACATCATTATTTCAACCGCATCATCACCAGGTTTTATCGGATCAGGTGCATCCTCGCATCCAGAACAAGGTGTATAAAACGCAGCTAGTGCAGTTGAAGCAAGTAAATTAGCATTATCTGCAACATCACCAGAATTATCAGTAGCTTGTCCTAAAATAACTTTTGGAAGCATTGGAATAAATACTTCTTGTGCCCTGTTTAATAGTGGAAAAACCATCGGTAAAATAATGATTAACGCTAACATAGTAACAGTTCTAGCAATTAACTTACCAGCACCTTTTTCTTTATCTACCATAGTGTCCGGATTAACTAAATATTTTAAGAACGAAATAGTCAATTTAAATACCATAAATATCGCTAAAAAAGCATATATACGATTGTAAATATCACCAACCAAACCTTCAGTTAGTTTTAAATTTGCTATATCAAATATACCTTGCATAATGAATTCTATCAAAGAATACACACAATAATTAAGACCAGCAAACAATCCCCTAAGTCCGGTCATAAACCAGTTAGCTTCTTGCATACTAACCACCAACCTTTTCTAATCCACAAGTAGGATCATCAACGATTTTACCCTTAATATCGGATACATTAATCAAAACTCTTACTATAAGTGGTACAAAAAATATTGCAACTGCCGCAATTGCACGTTTAACAACTCTTGATGTAGCAGTTTTAATTTGCTTATCATCGCCTGCTAAAACAGCTTGTCCTAAATCTACTGAACATAAAACAATTAACAAAATAGGTACTAATATTCTTATCCAATCAATTATTTCATTTATAAATTCATACGCATCAGCTGTAAAAATTCCATCACAAGAGACAGCATAAACAGGTTTAACTGTTAAAAAAGTTAAACACATAACTATAAAAATTACTTTTTTTAGTATCTTTTCTCTTAACATACGTCACCTCAAGATAAATAATCAATCATATTATAGCACAAAAAAAATAATAACAAAACATTTTGTTATTATTTTTAATTAATTATTTAACAATATATGGGTCATCAAACGTTCCAGTACCAGATACATAAGAAACATTTGGGTCTAAATAAGCTACTAATCTCAATCCTCTTGTTGTCTTAGGATATGAAACTTCCATTTTATCCCTTACATAATAAACATCTTCACTATTGTCAGAAACACCAGTAATTGTCCACCATTCATCGTAGAAATCTGAAAGAATATAATTATAATTATAACAAGAATCATCTAATGCTTTCACACAATTACCATCCAAGCTAGCATTCATATAATCATAAGTTGGTAATAATGTAAAATATTGATTTTCAAGTATTTTTGAACACTCTGCACTTCCATCTCTAGAAGTATCATCAAGAGCACGTTTACCAATACAAGCATTATGGGTGGTAATTAATCTTTTTATTTTTAAGAAAGTATCTTTAGTATCAGTAATTTGAGATTGTATAAAATCATTTACCCTGCTAACTTCATAATCATTAATACCATAATAATGACCAGTTTCAGTATTATAACGATCATCCCACAAAGTTCTTGCTAATTCAGGTGAACCAAGAACTTGAATTCTTCCATCTTCAAATACCTTAACTACCTGCCAAATATAATCTCCAACCTTAATGTTATTATTCAATTTTTCACCTTTAAATACAAATACCTTAGTAGTAGTATCAGGATTCATTGGGTCAACCTGTTCTTCTTCATACAAACCATTACCAGAAGTAACAATTGTACTAGTAAGTTTTTTAAATAAAGTACCAGTAGTATAATTGTTTCCGCAATCAACAAATCCTTTATATGAATAACCATTAGGAATCTTTGTAACGTGTAATTTACCAGAACATGTAACACCTTTCTTAGTATACTTAGATAAATCTCTCATATATCCGTTAGATACTAAAACACTTACATCAATAGTATCAGTTCCAGCTTCTGGAAGCTTATTTGGATTATCAGTATAATAAGCCTCTCCTGCTGTAGCAATTTTATCTTCCAAATCACTGTAACTTAAGTTTTTACTCTTTCCACCAACTAATAGCAACATAATAATTATAACCAATAAAACCACTATCATTACTGACGATAATATAATAATCATTTTTTTATTCAATTTCATTTCCTTCACCTTTGCTTTTCTAAGAAGATTATATCAAATATAAATAAAAAAAACAAACATATATTTAAAATATGCTTGCAAATTCTTTTTTAATTACGCATTACCTATAGTAGACGCCTTACCAGACCAGCAGCTCCAGAAATTAGCTTTAATTACTCCGTCACTACTTTTACCAGAATCTCCTACCATGTTAATTAATAAATTAACTAATAATGGTACGAAGAATACTGCGATAGCAGCAATTGCTCTTTTAACTAATTTAGATGTAGCTCCTTTAATTTCCTTATCATCACTTGCTAATACAGCTTTACCTAAATCAATAGAACCCATAATAATTAATAAAACTGGAATGGCCCATTGAATAATAGTTAAAACAGATTTAAGAAATGTGATAAGTGGATTTAACTCATCACAAACAGTAGCTAAAAATAACATATCATTTCCTCCTTTTTCTTAATTAAATCATACTTTATTCTACAAATATTGTCAACAATATTAGTATTTATTAACACATATTTACATTATTTTCTAACTAATCCTAGCTTAACTAAAAAGTCGGTAAGCATAGGTTTACTAGAACGATCATCAAGTGGTTTTATTACACTAAATACTTTAATACCAGTCTCATATTCAAAAGTATCTAAATTACCTCCTGCTACCAAAGTTTTATTAAGTACTACTTTCTGACCTTTCAATTTATTAAGTGCATTACCATCTAATTTTAATAATTTGTTCAATTTCAAAATAGATGGTTCAACTAAATATATAACATCATCACATACACTAGGATCACAATCATTCAAATCAATTACTACTACACTATAATTACGGGCCTTTAAAAGCTCACGCATCAAATCCTGTTTACTAACTGATATTAAAGAAGCATCGTTAAAATACATAAACTCACGCTTATTTACTTCTAGCGCTAATACACTAACACTATGTATAGTTTCTAGTTCTCTTTTCATTAAATAAGTTAATGTCGTAGCACCAGCATTTTGAGTAACATTTTTAATACCTATTATTCTACTAACTGGAACAGCTTGCATAGGTCCACTAGCAACAGCTTGAGTTGGTGCTTGAACATTACCAACCACAACTGACCCAGTTGCAGCAGGTTCTAATTGATGAAGATGTGCAACATCCTTATATGTATTAGGATGATCAATTAAATAAACAATTTCCTCATACGTTTTACCAAAATTATAAAATCCCATAGAAATTAATTTTGAAATAAAACTAGGATTATTAACAGAATTGTCATTAGGTAAAAGTAAAATAATCTTATCTACAGGTAAGGCAATAGATAGTTTTTGATAATTAACTATATCGTGATAATTCTTTATTGCCGTTACATCTAAAATCATTCTTCCAAAGAAAAAATTAGAGAACTGACTAATAATTTCATCTATATCATACTCACCACGTAAAGTTTTAATAATCTCTATATCTAAACCCGATAAAAGTGCTTCTTGCTGATTTGTTATTAAAACATTCATTTAATCACCCTCTAATAATCTTTCTGTGTACATGTAAAATCATCATCTAATTTATCAGTAAATACTGTATCAACCAATCTAGTTTCACCACTGATAGGTATTGATAGTTTAGTTCTTACTAACGGAACTTGAAAATCAATATAAACTTTTACTGAATATATTGCACCTTTCTCTGTCATAGTTGCTGATATTACATAATCACCATTATATCCTAATCTTTTAACCATTGTACTTATATCAGTACATGATCCATATCCTTCATTTTGTTCAATCGCATTAATAATCGCATTTTTATATCGGAATACTCTTCCGTAATTGATGACTATAGCCATAAATCCTATGTAAACAGTTAAGAAAACTAACACTATTTGTAATAATAACGTTCCACCTACGGATTCTCTCACTATTAATCACCTCTTTCATTACATAACTTAATAATTAACCATTATATGTACCGTTAATTTCAGTATTGTCATTATTGTTCCATCTATTTTGAATAGAATTTAATATATTAGGTACAAACAAAGTAACGAATGCTAGAATAGCTGCTACCGCCATAATAGTTACTAATGTCATGTTTAATTCTCCAGTCGCTTCTTTCATTCTAAGAACAACTCCTTTCTATTATCTACATTAATAATTATAACCAATTCTAAACTTTATATCAATAGTTTATATTCCAAAAAGCATTATAGTTGACAACAATAATATAAGCATAGTGCCACCGCCAGTAACAACTAGCATAATCATTGTACGTCTTTCCATATTACTTAATCTATTTTTATATTTTACTTCTCTTGCTTTATTTTGTAAGTTAGAAACAGACCTAGAAAACATCAATAATTGTTGATATTTATTCTCTTGTGCACCAAGACTTAATCGATATAGTAACCTCATCATACGCATAGAATCCCTTACTGGATACTTAATAGCAAAATCCATATAAGGTTGAATAGATGAATCACCAGCATCAATCTTTGCTATCATTTCCTTCAATCCTGGTTTAAATATATCAGGAGCATCTTCAACTGATCTAGAAATTGCTACCGGAACCGTATAATTCTGGCAAAGGATTTCTAAGCTTTTTAAATAATATGGAAGCATTTGATCAATTTCATGCATATATCTTTTATAATACTTTTTTAAAGACATGTATTGTGATTTAAATATTAAGAATGCCACTAGAATTACAGCAATAAAATTTATAAAACTAGCATTAGTAATAAATAATATCATCGCAAACATTATTCCAAAGAAAGTATTTCTAAGACGAGTATTAAATAATTGATTAGGGTCAACTTTATCACCATATTTGGCGCTTACATAAAAGTCATAATCCTTTTCTTTTAAACCTTTTAAGTAAATATCATTTTCGGATATAAATGTTCTTGTATCTACTCTTTTGGTATAAACAAGCATAACCATGATAAGAATACCTATTATAAATATTTCTAAAAACATTACTCAGCACCTACATTCTCGTTATAATATTTTTCTCCAGATAGAAGAAAATAACTATTAAATAAAACTATTATATGTAAGCTTATTGTAACTATTGGGTCAGTTAATAACTGTTGATATACTTCAACCCCCAACAAGTACTGAACTAACATTACTAGTAAATATAACATAATACCATACTGAACGAATTGTTTATGGAATCCTTGTCTATCTACTCTATCACGGTATACACCTTCAACTAACATATCTATATCTTGCAACATATTTTCAAGTACTTCTGTAGTATCACGTGAACCTTCTTTAGTAATTTGTAAAAATAACTGATGCATATTTCTAGTCATATAAAAATTATATTTGCTATTCATATATTCTATTGATTTATCTACATCACCATTTTGATAAGCCATATCTATCATAACTTTTACATCAGATAAAACTGGGTCTTGTAATACACCAGACGAATATACTCCTTCTAAAGCTTTAACAAAACTTTGGGTAGTCTGAAATTCCATTATTGTATTAGTAACATATACTTGTATTTGTTCAAATATAAATTCACTATATATCCTTTTACAACGTAAATATGTTAAGTACGGAACCATTGCAACAACTAGTATTGTATATATAATAGATATTATAGGATTATAGAAATATAAATAAGAAATTAAGAATGCAGCACCTGCAAAAGTTGCTATTTGAATCATGTATTGCTTAGGTGTATATTCTTGACCTAATTCTTTTACTTTTTCACGAACTACTTTAAAAGAATAAGGTGCATACTTGTTATAAATATTACCAGTCTGTGTAACAACAAATGTATATAGAGATTCACCCTTTTTATTACGATACAAAATAATAAATATAAATATTACTAATGCAATTATTAACTCTATAGCCATTTATTACCACCTCTTTCTCTTTTAAATTAATTCTTCAACAACCGAATTATTTGTAGGTACTTTATCACCTAAATTAACAAATAAATCATCAACATTTACCCCTTGTCCTTCAAGATAATCTCTTAAATATTTAGAAGGTAATTTATATGTTTCACTACCACTTACAGTTTTACGATAAATAGTATTGTGACCAGCATTATTATCATCATCAACAAAGAACTCTGTTACTTCACAAATTTCTCTTCTAAATCGTTTTTCAACAGGATCAAATCTACCTCTTACATTAACACCTAATTGAACATAACGATGAATTGTTTTTAAGAATTGATCAACATCAATATTAGATTCCAACAAACTATACATACGATGTGGAATACTCTCTGCTTTATCAGAGTGAATTGTTGATAAGATATTATGTCCTGATGATATAGAGTTACGTACAGCAGTAACTGCTTCAGCGCTACGAACCTCTGATAATAAAATCCATTTAGGATTTTGTCTCATACAAGTTACCAAAACATCAGAATATGATGCAATATTATTGGTTTTCATCGCAACTATATCACGATGTGGAAAAATTCTATCTAAGTGAAGTTCTAGTGTATCCTCTATTGTTATAATTTTTTCATTCTCAGCTGTATGAGCAGCTAAATACTTAACCAACTCAGTTTTACCAGAACCAGTCTCACCACTTACAATAATATTACAATGACCTTTAACCGCTCTAATTAAAAACTCATGTATATTTAAAGTTACATATCTATCTGCTAATAACTTATCCTTTTCAAGTCTAATCTTAGCAGGTGTTTTACGAAATACTGCTGCTATACCATTTCTTGCTATAGAATCATGTACAAAATTCATACGAAGTTCAGCAGATTCACTATCCAAAAATGGATGTGCCATATTAAAAGTTTTACCCATTACATTAGAACATTGGAAAGCTATTTTTTCTATTAACGAATCGTTTATTTCTGTTTCATCAGAACGATAAACTCCTTTATCTAAACTCTTTAACCAAACTTGTCCACCATTACTATAAGAAATATCGGTAATATTATCATCTTGTAAATACTTTTTTAAAGGTCCAAAATCTATATTAGAAAATAAATTATCATTTCTTAAATAATTATCATTTATTTCTCTTGGCTGATGAGCTTGTTGAACAGTTGATACACTAGGTTGTCTTAATTCTTCTAAAGGAGTTGGCCCAACATCTTGTTTAGGAACCAAAGAGGGAGTAGAGACATTATCCTGAGTTTTATATGCTATACCTTGTAAATTCATTCCCTCATTCATCTTACTCTACTCCTTCTTTTTTATTATTGTTTGTTGTATTACTATCTGTTTTATCATCAGTATTATCCTTAGTTGGATCATTATTTTCTATAATTTCATCCTCAGGAATATAAATACTCTTCTCTTCAATAAAATCTTTTAAATATTCATTACTTACTTTAGTAACAACACCTTCAGTAGTATTTCCATCAAATCCAGTAGTGTTAGGTACAGGAATAATATCAATTTTATACTGAGTACTTAAGTTACCAATAGATGCTGCCTTACGTAATAATAAATGTATATCTTCTTTAACAGAGAAAATAATTGTAGCAGGTATTCTTGCTTCTTCACTGTTCTCAAAAACATTTAAACCATTAGATGTTTTAACCGCTCTTACTAAAACGTTAGATACTAACTTTCCTACCATAACTTTAGTATTACCATCAGCATCAGTAGTGATTGTTTGCATATAGATATCTATATAATTACCAGGTAAGATAGAATTACTATAAGAAGTAGTTATATTAACTCCTAAATAGTACAATGTCTCATCAATAGGCATATCATAAAGTGCTGCATCTGGTAATTCTTCTTTCTTTACTATAGTACCTTTATAGAACATACTTCCTTTAGGAATAACTGTATTAGCACTAGAATAGTAATTAATTAATTGGTTAACATTAGTAATTACATTTTCATCTATTGCTGCTCTTGCTATTTCTTTATACCCAATCATATCCTTAGTAATCTCAGTTCTAGGTTGTATCATTTTAATAGCATATGGAACTTTAACAGGATTAACAGCATCTTTAACACGCCAGTTATACCCTACAAAAATAACAGCAATAATTAGTAATCCACAAAGTATTGTTACTGTATTTTTGTTCTTTAGAAACATTTTAAATTTTAAACCTAAATTATTCATTTCTCCATCTCCTTATTATTCTTTAAATTTATCTTCCAATATAGCACTAAGAGTATTTACTATCTCTGCTGAATCAGTTTCATAGTTGATAGAATCATTTTTCTTAAGTACTTTAGATAACCAATTATATTTTTCTCTTGCTGTAATAGTTACTGTTACTTTAGGCGGACATTCATCAATGTCATCAAAACTTATTTTATAATCACGATTGTTAGTAGCAGACTCTGCAAATCTTCTTACAAAACTTTCAACAAATTTTTCTTTAACTATTCTAACTGTACCAGGAATACCAGAAATGCAATGCATAGAGTCAGGGTCAGTTATTTCTGTTACTCCATCATAACCTACTCCCATACGATACGCTTGATAATCTATAGCGTCAATCATTGAAGCTTCAGTTACTTCTTTTAAAATGTAATACATATCTTCATTACTTACTGTAATATTTCCAAATAAGTTAATTAACACTATTCCTAGAAGTCCTAATACAAGGAATAAATATCCCCATACTGATGACTGCATTATATCTACTCCCTTTCTATTATTGAGGAATTGTCTCTACAACAGTGAAATATGAACGAAATCCTCCTACACTTGTATCATTAGAATGTATAAACATACTCTCATATTTTCCATTTAAATTATATTCGTTAACTCGTACATAGTCAATATAAGCATTCTTATTTTTTATAGAATTGTACTCTTTTGTATTCTTTTTTATCTCATTTATTCTATCTTGATTTAACTCTACTACATATTCTGGTTGTGCTGTACTATCTAAGATTGGATTTAATAAATCATCGGTTATGTATATCTCTTTTCCAAACCAATTGTATCCAGGTCTTCTATTATTTGGAAATGGATCTTTCAATGATATTGGTCTATATATATAATCACATGTTATTCCTAAGCAATTGTTATCTTTCTTTACTGAAATACAATCATTTACACAACTTGCTACACTGTTATATCCATCCTTCAAATAGTTGGATTCAATTTTACAATAATTTATTACTGCTTTTTCATCACTAGATGAAAAATTTGAATTGTGTTTACAACTATTATTTCCACTTGAGCATGAATCAAAGCATTCTCTTTCACTTCCGTAATTTGCTGTATCACTTATCCAGTTTGTTCTACAGTAATCTCTTATCTTGTCATACTCTGCTGCTTTATATAATCTTGTACATGTATTCTCTTCATCACTCGGATTACCTCTTTGATATTTACATGTTGCTACAATATTATTATCTATTGCTATTGCTCCAAATAATCTTATGTTTTCTGAAATTGGTGAATATATTGTGTTTACATTTAGTATATATCCTCTAGTAGATAAGCCATATGTTATTCCTACATTGTTCTTGTTTTCTATTAATAGCTCATACTTATCTTCTCTTTCAACTATTGAACATGATACTGGAGATTCTACTACATATCTACATGTATTGGTTGCATTTAAATTACTGCTTCCTTTATTTACTGTTACTTCTGTTTTATATGTATCTTTCTTTATCTTTAAATCTGTATAATATTCATGATATGGCCCATCGTTTTCTGTATCACATTTTCCATTAGCGTTAACATCATACATCTTACCTGTTCCTGCACTTATACATACTGCTGGTAACTTATATGCTGTTTTATTTTTAGAAGTTGTTTTTATTAATCCATATATTGATTGATATGTTACTTGTCCATTACTGTATAATGGTACTCTATTACTTCCTCCTGCTGTTACTACCACATCATTATTTAGTAAGTTTATTGTCTTTGATGGTACCAACTGTTTAGTTGTCTTTCTATTACTTGCGTTAGTATCATTACTATTTGTTATATCTATTGTTATTGTCGCATTACTTGAATCATATTTATATTTATTATCCAAGTCCTTAACCCATGTTGAATTTGATTCTATACTTTGGAAATTCTTTAAAGTTTCTTTTAACTTCGTTCTTTCTGCTTCAGTATAACTACTTGCATAGTCAAACTTCCACTTTGCTAATTCAAACGTCATTTGACATGTTTTTTCTCCACTTAGTACCGGAGTATATGTAAATCCTGTTCCTGGTGTTAATGTTGTTGGTAGGCTGTTACCATAGCTTATTGTACTCGATTCACTACAATTTGAACGATAATAATTACTTGTATTTGCTTTTGTACATGTGCTTAAACTAGAACTTGTATCAGCATCACACTCTGTACTTACTCCAGAACTTGATTGATTGGCATTACAACTGCTAAATCCAGGGTCACTATATCCACAGGTTGCAATGCACGTTTTCTTCTCACCTGAATTATCGCTTGCTGCTTGGCAATAGTTTTCAGCACAACTTAACAAGTTATCTCCACTTTTTCCTGAACATGTTTGCTTACATGTTTGTACTGTTCTTTCTAAACTACATGTTGCTACTTCATTTCCATTCGCATTATAAACCGCTCCATATATTGCTGCGTCTTTATATGTTCCACGATATATATTATTTTTCACATTATGTTTTAACAAATTTCTATTATTTTTTATATCATAATAAACGGTTTCAGCACCTGCGCCTTGAACATTTAATGTATATGTTCTTTTATCAGTTGCTTCTGTTATTGTACAAGAAACTGGTAATGTATAATTACCTAACCAAAACACATTTATTCCATGCCCTTCTTTACTCGTTACTTTTTTAACATTATTTATTCTGTTTCGAGTTTCTCCTTCGTTCCATACGCTTGTATTCAATCCTTTATCTTTAGTTATCAAATATACTAAATTACCTATAAATTTATATTTATCATCACCAGTTTGACGTTTTGCTACAATTGAATTAGGAACAAATAGATATAACCACTGAGTTACTGACCCTGCTAATTTTCCATCAGTTCCTAACCAACTAGCAATTTCATACGCAGTCCCAAAATAATAATTGCTATTAGCTTTAAACAACAATGCTGGCTCAATTGTAATATATAAATTACCAACATCACTTTCCTTTAAATTTTCTACTCCATTACCCTTAAACTCACTTTTTATAGCTCCTAGCACTAAAGTTTTATTACCACTATTAAGCTCAAACGCTTCTTTAACCTTAGCCTCAATTGCGTTCCAGTTACCATCTTCTTTTTCAGTAAATACTTTAGGAAAAATTATTGAAGTTTTCTTAGAAACAACTCCTCTTTTATCAAATTTACCAGGGTTCCCTCCAAGTTGTTGATACGCTACTTTCCCTTTTTGTGCCGAAGCATAATTAGTTACATAAGTTAAACAATCGCTATTTGTACCATTAGCGCAATAATTATTAGATCCATAATAAGTAACATTATTACCATCATATTTATACAAAGATAATCTTACAGCAAAAGACTCTACATCACTAGGATAACTCCAATCACATCCACGTGCTGAAGAAGCACAACCACCAGGAGTAGTTGTACTATTACCTCCTCCAGTATTTCCAGCAAAAACATTACTATTACCAAATAAAATTATTATCAAAATAAATATCATAAAAAAATTAATTATTTTTTTCATGTCTTTGTTTCCTTTCATTATTTTAAATTTCTTTCCATTATCTATATTTTAATCTTTACTCTTTTTTTCTTTTTAATAGTTTTAATTACTACCAATATAACAATTACAATAATTACTATAATAGAAGGAATAACTATTAATAAATTATTAGTAATAAATGCCAAAATTATAGAAACAATACTTTTATCATTTTTTTTATTTGAATTATCTACTAAACTTTTTCTATATTTTTCAACTTGAGTTTTAAAATAATCTTCCGAATCAATTACTCCGCCATAATACTTTTGGCATAATGCAAACTCTTCAATACCTTTACACTCTTCTCTTTGTGAATAATCATTATAGTATGGAAGTGTAATACTTTTAGTTATAATCTTATTATCTGGACATTTGGTTTCATTTGAAGTATACAAAGTGAAATCATACTTAGTACCTTCTTTTACACTCCTTAAAACTCTTACTCCATTATCTTCTAAATTTTCCATATATTTAAATTCTTGTCCATCAGAATCTACAATATAAAAATCTTTATCAAAATTAGTTATTAAAACATTAAAATAATATAAATGATTTTCATTGTATGTAGAATCATATAAATCATAAGTTACTTTGATATTAATTGCTTTTTCTTTCAAACTGTTTAATTCTTTATTACTACATGTCTCAGCATTAACCCTAGTAGTAACAAAAAAGCAAAGAAATAATAATACTATTTTTAACCAAATATTCTTCTTCATAGTGAACCCCTTCTATTATGATATTACTATTTATAGTATACTATAAAGGTTAAAAAAAAACAACGTTTTATTGAGTTAAGTCTTAAGGTGTGCTATTATAAAACATGAGGTGTTTATATGAAGAAAATATTATCAATAACTGTTTTATTAATATCTATTTTATTGTTAACTGGATGTGGTTCTAGTAACGATAAATATTTAGAAGAAATATCTTATGATGAACTTAAAGAATTAGTAGAAAACAAGGAAACTTTTATATTAGAGGTATACCAAGATGGTTGTCGTCACTGTGCAGTATTCACTCCTCGTTTTAAAAAAGTTTTAAAAGAATATAATATTACTGCTAAAGCAATTAACTTTGCTAAAATAACCCAAGAAGAATATGATGAATTCAGCTTAGAATACGGTAAAAACATTGGTACTCCTACAGTTATGTTCTTTGTAGAAGGAAATGAAAAAACTAAAATAAATCGTCTTGTTGGTGAACCTAGCGAAAAAGAAATAATTAGAAAATTAAAACAAAATGGTTATATTGAAGAATAAAAAATTAAAGAATCTGACTTTCTAATCAGATTCTTTTTTTTGAAATAAACTATTTATATTTTTCTTAGGCATCATTATTTTTACATTTTGTTTTATTGTAATATCATAATCCTTAGTATCATCTTCTAATCTTTCACCATCGACACACCAAGATGAAACCTTTTTCTTAAAGTTAACCTTTAAATGATTAGTTTTATGAAAATAAACACCAGGCACTTTTGTAATATCATTAGTCCTCAAATAATACAAAGTCTTCAATATGTCTTTCTTTCTAGTTAAATTACAGAAAAGCACTTCAAACTTACCATCATCTAGTTTTACATCGTTATAAAAATTATTTATTCCTGCAATTCTATTAGCATTAGAAACAATCAAAAACGAATAAAGTCCATGATAAGTTTCATCACCAACAGTATAAGATAATTCATATAATTTAGTACTATTTCTAAACTCCTTAACACCATTTACTAAATATGCTAAATAACCTAATTTCTTTTTTAGTTCTCTACTAGTTTCATAAGGAACATTCATAAACTTACCAAACCCTGCTACATAAGTAAACGGTTTACCATTTACACAACAAATATCAATATTTCTTACTTCACCCTCTAATAAAAGCTTCAAATTATTAATTACATCTTTACCATATCCAAACATAGCTCCTATATCATTAGTAGTACCAAGTGGAATATGTGCTAGTAACAATTTATCTTCTCTTAAAAAGTTCCCTGTCATAGCTTCATTAAAAGTTCCATCTCCCCCTACTGTTACTATTAAATCAACTGGTTCCATACTAGAAACCAATTCCGTAATATGTCCTTTATACTTTGAAAAAATAATTTCAGGGTCGTATTCATAATCCATAAGAATATCTAAATACTCTGCTAAAAAGTTTCTTTTAATATTTTTACCACTATTAGGATTATATATAACTACACACTTCTTCATTATACATTTCCCCCTTTCACCATAATTATATAGATTTTATAAAGAGAAATCAATTATCTTACTTCTTGTTCTTTAAATTATTATAAGTAGTTTTAACAAAACTATTTATTTCATCCAGTTTGTCTTCAATATCCTTAAGAAGAATATATTGATTTAAGAATCTATCCTTATTATGAAGAGGATATTTAATTTTAAAATATGTATCACCATTTAAGTAATCAGTTAAAAATCTAATTGCAAGTTCATAAGTTAATATTTTGATAGATAAGCCAATATAATTAACTTCATCACGAGTAAGAAAACTATAAGTTTCTTCTAAAAAACCTTTTAAGTATGCTTTAGTTAAATCAAAATTTAAAAATATTTTATCCTTATCTGTTTCATCTTCAAAAGAATTAGAACAAGCTGATCTTATTCCATCCCCTATATCATATAAAACAGAACCAGGCATAACAGTATCTAAATCAATAATAGCCATGCATTGATTAGTACTTTTATCAATTAAAACATTATTTAACTTAGTATCATTATGAGTTACTCTAAGAGGAATACTTTTACCTAAATTATCTGTTATAACGCTACACTCTTTAATTTTAGATATTAAATCAACTATTTCATAAGAAAAGTCATATGCTCTTAAAGTAATTTTGTTTTCAATACTTTCAAGTAAGTCATTAAATCTTTTCTTAGTATTATGAAAATCTGTTATAGTCTCAGTAAGTAAACTAGGAGAAAAATCATTTAATAATCTTTGGAAATATCCAAAACTTTTACCAGTTTCATATGCAAGTTTTAAGGCATCATCACTATCTTTGAAATTATCGTAACTAATACAATTATCAATAAAATGAAATGCGCGGTAATACTCTTTTTCACCGTCTTCATTAATATATGTATACATATTTAATCCATCATTAGTTTTAACTATCGTTAAAGTTTTATAATTATAGTCATCTGCATCCTTTAACTTTTTACTAATGTGATTTGTTACTAATTCAATATTTCTCATAACTAAATATGGTTCATTAAAAACATTAGAATTAATTTTTTGTAATAAATACTTTACTTGTTTATTGTCATTTGTATATGTCAAAATATATGTTTTATTAATATTACCCTGATTATTTTCTACAACTTCTTCAAGCATACCCTCAAATGCAAAATTATTAATTATCTTTTTTAACTTATCGTTCATTTTACCACCTACTTAAATTATATAGAAGCTAGAGAAAAAATGTCTAGTAATTTGTAAATTATATCTTGATTAATTTACATAAAAATTATGAAGTGTTATAATTTAAGAGAGCCCGATGGTCTCTCAAATATTTATTGAGAGGTGAAATTATGACGAAATATGTATTCGTAACAGGAGGCGTAGTATCTGGTTTAGGTAAAGGTATAACAGCATCAAGCTTAGCATTACTTTTAAAATCACGTGGTTATAAAGTATTTATGCAAAAGTTTGACCCTTATATCAATGTCGACCCAGGTACTATGTCTCCTTTTCAACATGGTGAAGTATTTGTAACAGCCGATGGTACAGAAACAGACCTTGATTTAGGTCATTATGAAAGGTTTATTGATGAGGAATTAAATTACACATCTAATATTACTACTGGTAAAATTTATTCTAATGTCATCGAAAAAGAACGACGTGGTGATTATTTAGGTGCTACAGTACAAATAGTGCCACATATCACTAATGAAATCAAAAACAAAATTTACGAAGCAGGTACTACTAGTAAAGCCGATATTGTTATTACAGAAATTGGTGGTACTATTGGTGATATTGAATCCCAATCCTTTATTGAGTCATTAAGACAAATGCGTAATGAGTTAGGAAAAGAAAATACTTTATTTGTACACACTACCCTAGTACCTTTTATATATGGTTCAAATGAATTAAAAACTAAACCTACTCAACATAGTGTTATCGAATTAAGAGGTATGGGTATTCAACCAGACATTATAGTATGTCGCACCCCTATTGAATTAGATGAATCATTAAAAGGAAAAATCTCACTATTCTGCAGTATTCCTAAAGAAAACGTTATTGACAGTTTAGATGTTAAAAATATTTATCAAGTACCAATTAATTATTACAATCAAAAAATGGATGAAATCGTTCTTAAACAATTTAATTTAGATATCAAAAAGAGTAATCTAACTACATGGACCAAACTAATTGATACAGTAAATAACTTAAAAGATGAAATTGAAATATCATTAGTTGGTAAATATGTAGAATTACATGATGCATATATTTCAGTAGTAGAAAGTCTAAAACACGCAGGATATTTTTACAATACTAAAATAAACATAAATTGGGTTGACTCCGAAAAATTAGAAGATGAAAATATTAATCTGAAAGAAGTATTTAAAAATTCTAAAGGTATAATCGTTCCAGGTGGCTTTGGTAATAGAGGTATCGAAGGAAAAATAAAAGCTATTGAATATGCAAGAACTAATAATATTCCATTTTTGGGATTATGCTTAGGTCTACAGCTAGCAGTAATAGAATTTGCAAGACATGTATGTGGTATTAGTAATGCCTCTTCTAAAGAATTTGATGAAGTGTGTCAAGAACCAGTAATCGATTTAATGGCAGACCAAAAATCAATTGTTAATATGGGTGGAACATTACGATTAGGTAACTATGAATGTCATATTAAAAAAGGTACTTTAGCATTTAAGTCATACCAAGAAGAATTTATAAATGAACGTCATCGCCATCGTTATGAAGTAAATAATAAGTATCGTGATATATTAGAAAAAAATGGATTAGTATTATCAGGAATAAATGATAAAAGCGATTTAGTAGAAATAGTTGAACTACCAAACCATCCTTGTTTCATTGCTTGTCAATTTCATCCAGAATTTAAAAGTAGACCAACAAGACCACATCCATTATTTAAGACATTTGTAAATACATGTATAAAGAAAAAATAGAACACAATCGTTCTATTTTTTTATTAAATTCTTTCTTTCAATAATACTTTATCTTTTTTCTTATCAAAGACTAAAAATCTCTGATATTCAGATGAGATTACTTTATTATTTCTAAAAACTCTAGTATATGTTCTTAATTTGTTTCTTACTTTATCATTATCATCTAACTCTAAAGTATTAATATAATTAGCAACACTAAATATAACACTATACGAATTTAAGGCATCATTTCTCTTCAAGCTTAAATAATCATTATCATAGTATTGAACTAATTCTTTCAACTCCATTATATTTCTACATGAATTTAATGGCTTATCAGAAATAATCATCTCTGTTAAAACTTCTAAAACACTTATATCTTCATCTACTGCTTCAGTTAAAATATTTGCAAAAACATGGCTGTATCTATCAATAAATTTAACTTTTTCTTTAATTTCAGCTGTCATTATAAATCCTCCAGACAAGAGAATATTATATCTTAAAGAAAAAAGAAAAGCAATATCAGAAATGTGAGTAACATTATGATAAAACTTTTATTTAGCAAATTATTTAGTTTTTTTACTGTTTTTTAATACATACTCTTGAATATTAGGCATAGTCAAAATCAAAAAAGAATAATTCATAAAATACATAAATACTTCCGATGAATCGCCTATGCTGTGGTAACCATCCAAAACTTTAGGATTTGCTTTAATTGAACCCTTAAACAATTTAAGAAAATGAGGATTTTCCTTATTAATTCTATCAAGCATCTCTTTAGCTTCCTTTTCTTTTCCAAGTTTATAATAAAGTGCAAATTGTGGAAACAACACTTCTAAGTTTTCTTCTTGATAACCTTTACATAATTTTAAGAGTTCTTTTTCATCTTCAAGATAAGCATATATAGCCATTAACAAATATCTGATACCAGTATTATCATTATTATTTAATTTAAGTATTTCCAAGCAAATATCTCTAGCTAATTTTATTTTTCCACATTCTAAGAAAAGTTGAGCTTTAAGACACAAACCTCTAATATATGGTCTAGTTTCATATATATCATAAAAACAGCCTATATTGTCTTTGTCAAAGTAACCTTCCTTCTTTAAATGTTCTTCCTCAACTTTTAATCCAGCATCGAGTAATTCTAACTTTTTAAAATATTCATCTTCTAAATCAACTTGAAACAATATTGCATCAAAGCAATCACGAGATTTTTCATAAGCCTTTTGAGCCAGTTGAATTGCTTTTTTCTTAGATTTAGCTCTTTCGGCTTGTTCAAGTAAATCATAAGCATCATCTAAAGGAGTATTAACATAATCAATTAGTCCGGCATTATATTTAAACATAAATTCCTCTAATTTTTTATTAAGTTCTTCGTCTGTTTTAGCTTCGTTTTTAGCTAAAAAATCATTTAACATATTATTTAATTTATTATTCATCTACACCTCTTCATTTTCAATTATTCGTACCAAATAATTAAACTTCTAAAAATAATATACTATTTAATTCAGTATTTAGTCAACTTCTATATATTTTTTTCCTAATTTTTCAACATAAACTTTAATTTTTTCTTCACTCATCTTTTTCCAATTACTTTCATTATAATACCAATTGAAATCAGCACTATTACTTAAATAACATCCTTCAAATAAAGTATTTCTAATATTGAATAATTGGTAAGGTAACCTAATAACCGCATAATAATCAGTAAAATCATATTGTTCTTTATTTTCTTTTGAGAAAATAGATGCAGTGTTATAGTTTCGTGTATATATTCTAATATGTTCTTCTAAAGTATTATAATTTTTTCTCCAAGATTCCCCTATTTTATAAATGTCTTCCAACTCATCGCCATTAGAATCACTTGAAGTAATAATCTCCCATCCAGTCATAGATAAATCTTCACTACTATTATGATGATTACTATAAGTAACTTTGGATACTACTCCATAAAATCCTAAAGCATAAGCTTTTTTTCTTACAGCTGGCCAAGAAGAATCTCCCATAGTCATACCATAACTCTCATCTTCTCTTAACATTAAGACTTTTAAGCCATGTTCTTCATATCTCTTTTTTTCATATAAAGACTGTTCCAAATTAAGTTTTCGCTCATCAATAGTAGAATTAAGAGCACCAGAGTCACTACCACCATGTCCTGGGTCTATTAAAATATCATACTTATACTCAAAGTCTTCTACCTTTATCTTTACATTATCATTATCATAATTAAAACTAATTAACTTATCCCCTATTTTAGCTCTTACTATACGATATTGCATTTCTAATCTATTAACTGCTTTTTCATCTATTTTAGAATTAATCCACATATAATAAGTACCGTTCTTTAAATTAGACAAATCAATACTTCCATCATAGTAATAATCATCAATTTTATTCATTTCATAACTAATACATTTCTTTTTATTATCTTCACATAGTTTCATCTTAAATGTACCATTATTATCCTTAACATATCCCGTAATAGAAATACCATTATCTATAAACTTCATAGAAGTAATTAAATTAGATTCCAATATCCCTGTTATATCATTTACAATATCATCTACTGGCAAAACATTTACAATTCTTGTTTTCTTAGACGTATTACCACTAGTATCTGTTACTTGATATATTACTTCATATCTTCCAACTAAATTAGTATTAACATAATTCTCTATTTTTAATTTATTACTAGCTTTCTCATCATAATTATCAACAACATTACATCCTAAATCATTATAAGTACTTCCCACAGTAACAGATACTTCTTCTTCACCATTTAAAGTAATTACAGGAGCTTGGATATCTTTGACTTCTACTTCTCTTTTTAAAGTCATTTCTTTATCTTTATACTTAATCTTATAAGTTACTTCATAAGTACCTATTTTATTTATATCTACTAAAGATGTATCAATAACTACATCATTAGATAAATCCTTGTCTTTAATATATGCCTTAACACCTAGGTCATTATAACTTTCATATATATTTAAAGTAACAGAAGAATCACCAATTAGTTTAAATGTAAAAATCATACTCTTTAAAAAGAAGTATAATAAACCACTAGCCACTATCAACATAGTACCTAAAATTGCAATAAATATTAATATATTCTTCTTATTAAAAAAATCCTTCATACTTCTATTCTACCTCAGTTCAATTATAACATGTAGAAAAGAAAAAAATAAGTACAAGTTAATGCACTTATGATTTTACTTATTAATTAGTTTTTACAACGTATGGATTAGAACTAGTGCCATCACCGCTTGTAATCTCTACAGTAGAGTTCAGATTGATAACCGGACGAACTTTGGAATCATTACTATTATTTTCATCTACCATAGTGCCATCATCCCACACATTCCACATTACAGTTGCACCCTCAAAAGTAAAAGGCGAGATTGTCCAAGAAGAACTTCCTGCTAAATAGTATTCTTCGTTTACTTCACCATAGACACCACCTGCATATGCTACTTCATCTGCTGTTATCAACCCAATTGGATATGTTAAGGCTTTATTCCCTTTTTCAGAAGTTGCAGTTGTATATAAGTCATTACTTTGTGGACATTTGAATTGTGAAGTTTTGTTGGTATTTAATCTATTATTTGGGCCATAAATTGTAGCGTTAGTACCATATCCTAAAGCTGTATCAGTTGGCCACCATGTACTAGCACTAGATGCTACACTTCTATCTCCGCAAAATCCTGTGTCTACTATTATTGATGAATAATTAACTAAATTATTTTGATACCATGTATCTATCATTGTTTTTATTGTACTTGAATTTGTATTTGCATGTGTTGCTTCATATGTTGTTGAACCTGCTGTTCCATACATATATCCTACGTATGCATTATCACCATCATTTTCATTAAAAGCAATATCGCCTATAGAATCTTGTTTAATTAATCTTACGCTTTCATCCTCATTGATTCTTACTATTCTCCAAGTATTACCTGCAAAAGACACATAATTGTTTTCTACTGCTCCTCTAAAGTAATATGTTGTTTTATTATCTTCGGTATTTGTGTTTGTATAATATAATCCCTTTCCATTGGTATCACTGCTCGCTTGTGAAAAGTCTATGTTTATATCGCTTTGGGCCTTGTTGTCTTTTAATATTGCTGCTGTTAATCTAGCTGTTTTGATTGTTGGATTTTCTGATGTTATTGTTTGACTTACGTCTTGTACATAATTAATATTAATTGTTAATATACTATCAGTTAAAGCTGGTTGAATTGTCACCGATTCATCATAACTTATTGTTACATTAAAAGTTGTTGTTGCTGACTTTGCTAATTTATCCCCTTTTTTAATACCTGTTATTTCAAACTTAATTGCGTCACTTCCAGTCTCACTTGCTGTTATATCATTTATTATTGCATCTAATGTTCCTTGATTTGCTACTGTTATTTTGTATACTATCTTGTCACCAGGACTCGTTAAATCTACATTAAATGTTGCATTTGTTCCTTCTGCTGTTGGGACTTTGTTAATAGTTACTCCACTTGTTTTAGATACTTCTTCTATCTTAGTAAATAATACTTTCCAAGTTGATGTAATATTTGCTGTACCATTAATAGTTAAGTTTGTTGCAAAGGCTGCATACCCTATTGCCATTATACATATTAAGGTACACATAGTAATTGTTATTATTTTCTTTATTTTCATATTTTTTCCTCCTAATCTATTTTTACTATGGTAAGTATACTCTCCTTTAGAATTTTTTTCAAGTATAATTATTCCAATTTTTATTTTCTTTTATATAACTTATTACAACCTATGCTCATGTAGATTTTTGTCGGTAATTTTTGCCATTTAAAAAGACAACTTTTTTAGTTGTCTTCTATCTTCTATGACCTGTTGTTGCTGTTTCAGTTACTTCTTGATTACTATTATCAAAGTTTATCCTTTCTACTTGTTCTGGTATCTTCTCTTCTTCTACAGGTACTAATTCAAATTGATATTTAATCTTTTCTTTTATTAGTTTTATTCCGTTTGATAAAGTAGTCATTATCTTAGCAGGTCTTACACTTATATTAGTTGCTGTTTTTTGCGTTTCAACATTATATTCGTTTAGTGATTCATCAATTTCTGGTGGTAATTCATCTTCTCGTTTCGTTCTTTCAAGAATTGATTTTTTACCCATCATTTTTCCTAACATACTTATTTTAGAATCAACCATTGCTTGATTAAATCCTTGTTTCATAGCGTATATTTCGTTGAAATCTTTATTTTGCGCTAGAGCATACATGTTGTTACTAAATTTGATATATTCTAAATCTTCATTGAAGTTTCTCCATGCATTATCAATAGTACCTATAATAGCATCTCTATCTAATACGTCTTGTTTTTTATCACCATTTTTATTTCTTATCTCAGCATAATTTTCTTTTGCTTTACTAGATACATATGTTGCTATATCACCTAAACGTTTGAAAGTACCTTTTTCTATTTCTTCGGTTAAATCTACTCCAAATGTTTCCATAGTATCTATTATCAAGTTATTCATATTTATTCCTGAAGATTTAATTTTAGTTCTAGGAGTAAGTCCCTTTCTAGTATCTGGAATATTTTTATCTATTAAGTTGTTTACTGAAGTATCTATTATGAATTCCATATTTTCTTTAGGACTTTCACCTTTTAACATACGCATACGTTGGTCATATACTTTTTTACGCATAATAGATAGGTGATAATCTGCTTCTTGAGTATTTGCAATAACATTAGTTATCAATGCTTCATTATTTGCTTGAGCATTAGCAATAACTCTATCTACTACATCACCACTTAAAGGAGAACCTTCACTCAATCCTTTTTTCCTTAATAATTTAATTCTGTCACTAGAAACACCTAGTTCTTTTTTCAAATCTTTTACAGATGCATAGAATTCAGTAACTCCAGGATCTGCTTGTCTTGCTGCTCTTCCTCGTAACTGGTCATCATCTCTTTTGGTAGTTGAGTGTCCGTATCCGATTACTTTTAAGCCGCCAACACTGACTAGTTCTTCTTTTTCACTTCTTACTTTAGCTTCTGCTTTTGCACGTATTTCATCCATTTTATTTGTTTCTAAGAACTTAATACCACCAATAGTTAATCTGCGATATTCTTCTTCACTTACCTTAGTACCTCTTAAGTGATTTTCTATCATTCTTTTTACTTCTTGTTCTTCTATTTCAACAATTGCATCTTCAATACTGCCACCTAATTTAATATCAGTACCACGTCCTGCCATCTGAGTAGAAATAGTAATACTTCCTTTTCTACCCGCTCTAGCAATAATATCGTTCTCTTCTTTTATTGAAGAAGTTTCAGCATTCAGTTTAGTACACTCTATACCTCTTCTTCTAAATGCTTCATATAATTTATTTGATTCATTTACTGATGTTGTACCAATTAATACTGGTTGTCCTAAAGCATGAGATTTTAGGGCTGACTCGATTACAGCGTCCATCTTTTCTCTTTCAGTTGCAAATAAGACTGTATCATTATCTGTTCTTCCATTATATATTGCATCAATTTCTTCATCTGAAACAGCATATTCACTGTTTTTAGGAATTTCGATAGTACTCATTCCATATATATTTTCGAATAATTCTTTAGCAGATGTACCTGTCATACCTGCAATTTTAGGATATGTAGAATAGAAAGCTTTTTGAGAAATAGATGCCAAGTTATCGGTTTCCTCAGTGAACTTAATAACTTCTCCTATTCCTTTTGCTTGTTCTCTTTCTTTAAATTCAATTGCCTGTTGTAATCCATCGCTATATACTCTTCCTTCAGCTGTTCTACCATTAGATACTAGTAAAACTCTTTTCTTTTGTTGTCCATGTTCTACTACATCATCCAGAATATATTCTCTTCCTTTTTCTAGAACAAAATATGCTTTTAGGGCATTATCTAGTGCTTTAGATAAAGCATTGAATTTGCCTCCCATATAGAAATCATCGTTAAGTTGCTTTATTTCTTTTATCTCTTTTACAGATTTTTCTAAACCTCTTAAAGTTAATTCAACAGTTTTTGAATCTTCATCATAGTAATAATCTTTACCTACTTCAAAACTAGGATTATTTAAAAAACTGTTTACATCTCTATTTATAATTTCGTTAGCTGCTATTCCATTAAAATATTTAAATGCTTCTAACCAACCTCTTTCAGTTAAAACAGCACTTTGTCCTTTACAAAAGATTACTGAGCATTCTCTTTGAACTTCTTCAGTTGCTTTTTTATTACCACCTTCATATAGTAATATTTCTTCTTCAAGTTTTACTTCTTTAGATTTTCCATATTTAAATAATGATGATATAAATTCACTAGCATCACTATTTAGTTGGAATACTTCTCTATCTTCTTTTTCTCTTTGTTGTTCTTTTATTATTTCTGTTAAACTTGTTAAATCACTTTCTTTAATTTTACCAGAAAGAGTAAATGGCATAACAGCATCATTTACTAATATTTGGTCTGCTTCATCGATTATAACAAATCCTACTTCTCTATCGCCTCTTACAACATTATTTATACTTGTTGCTGTATTATCTCTTAAATAATCAAAGGCAAAGGCATTACTTGAACCATATACAATATCACATGAATATGCTTCTTTTCTTTTTGCTATTTCTTCTTGATAATTACCACTGCGTTCTTCAGTAACTACTCCTGTAGTTAGTCCAAGGCCTTCGAATAGTGCTTTAGTTAATTCTTGGTCCCTAGTTGCTAAAGTATCGTTAGAAGTAGTTATATGTACACTTTTACCAGTTAAAGCATTTAAGTATGCTGCTAATGGTGCAGTATATGTTTTTCCTTCACCGGTTTTCATCTCAGCTACATCACCATTATGTAGGGCAATAGAACCCATTAATTGAACCGGATATTGTTCTATCCCTAAAAATCTTTTACTAGCTTCTCTTGCTACTGCGAATGCTTCTGGTAATATATCGTCTAATGTTTCACCAGCTTTAATTCTATCTTTAAATTCTACTGTTTTTCTTTTTAATCCGTCATCAGATAGAGATTTTATAGTCATAGATTGTTTATTTATTTCTGCAATTATTTTTTCATATTCACGAATTTGTCTTTCATTTCCACTACCAAACAAAAAATCCATGCTAACACCTCTACTTTCTTATTATCAGTATAACATATTATTAATTATTTTTAAACGCTATTTTACATATTTTTATTTTCATAATAACATTTAGGACACATTGCAACATATTTGATTTCTTTACTGTTGTCTATAACTATTTGTTCTCCTGATTTAACTAGTTTTCCATTACAGAATCTAGCATTATATATTGCTTTTCTACCACAACTACATATTGTTTTTAATTCTTCTATTGTATGCGCTATTTCTAATAGTCTAGTTGAACCAGAAAAACCATTAGTAAGGAAATCTGTTCTTAAGCCATAACAAATAATAGGTATATCTTCTTTTACTACTAGCTGCATCAATTGGTCTACTTGTTCTCTTGTTAAGAATTGTGATTCATCTATTAAAATACAATCAACCTTTTTATATTTAGTAGTAATAATTTTGTATAAGTCATCACCTATATCAATTAGATAATCTATATCTCGCTCTATCCCTATTCTTGTTTGTAATTTATCCCCTGCTTTAGTATCTAGTTTTGGTTTCATTACTAAAGGATTCATACCTCGTTCTTTATAATTAAATGCGACTTGTAATAACTGTGCTGTTTTACCACACCCCATCGCACCATATCTAAAATATAATTTTGCCATATTATCACTCTCCTATTATTAATAATTTTACTATATTTTTATCTTTTTTTAAATAAATTCACTTACTATTCACAAAAATATAATATAATTATCTTAGGTGGTAATATGAAAACAGTTATATATGTAAATAATTATAAAAAGAATTATCTTAAAGATTTAATATTAGGAATTATTTTAGTACTAGTATCTATATCAGGATTATTTATGAATTCTAAATTAATATTAAAGATACTTATGTATTTAGTTCCAATTGGATTACTGTTGTATTCATTAAATATTTATAAAATGGCTTTTAATCTTAGAAAAACCGACCCTAAGCATTTTGTTATTTTTTTAATTCAAGCATTAATCCTTACTCTTTTAGCAATTTATGTGCTTATTTTCCCAATAAAGTCTCTTAGTTATATTATTATTGTTTTTGGAGTATTCTTAATAGTTAGTGGTATTAATCAAATGATGTTGACAAAGTCTTCTATGTTATCTTTTCCTTCATTTTTTATAGGTATTTTATGTTTATTGTTCTCTAATCAAATAATTAATACTTTTTATACTTTGTTTTTAATTATTATATTGTGTGTAGGACTATCTAAAATATTTAATTACTTTTACTTTAGAAAATTAAAATAATAGGCTTAGTACCTATTATTTTTTTGCTCTAGGATGAGTTTTAAAGTAAACTTCCTTAATTCTATCAGTTGTTACATGAGTATATATTGCAGTAGCAGATAATGATGAGTGACCAAGTAATTGTTGAACGCTTAATAGGTCACAGCCTTCATTTAATAAATGAGTTGCAAAGGAATGTCTAAGCATATGAGGAGATATATTTTTATTAATAGATGTTTGTTCTATAATTTTGTCTAATATTAATCTTACTCCACGGTCAGAAAGTTTTGTATAGTTTTTGTTTAGAAACAGGTATTTACTGTCTTTTTTATTTAATTGTTTGTATCCATCGCGTAAGTATAGTTCTAATATTTCGTTCGCATAATCGCCGAATTCAACGTATCTTTCTTTATTACCTTTACCTAGTATTTTTATTTCCCTACCTCTTATGTCATCGCATTTAATATTTATTAATTCAGATACTCGCACCCCTGTAGCATATAACATTTCTAGTATTAGGCGGTCCCTTTGACCAATTGGTGTCCTTAAATCTGGAACATTAAACATTTCTTCTAATTCGTTATAATTAAAGAATCTAGGCAGTTTTTTATCTTTTTTAGGTTGTTTTATTCCAACAAATGGATTGTTATCAACTATGCCATTATTAAGCAGATATTTATAAAAACTTCTTAATGCACTTAATTTTCTACATACTGTAGCATTATTATTTTTTCTTTCATTAAGCATAGATAAATAGGCACTTATGTCATCGTGTTTAACATTTAAAATGCTTTTATTATTTCTTTGAAAGTATAAAAAATATTCCCCTAAGTCACCTTTATAACTATCTATTGTTGCTGAAGAATAGTGTTTTTCATAGTTTAAATATTTGAAAAATTCGTCTAAATATTTTCCTTCTTTCATACCATCACCCTAAGTTAAATATACATATCAACAAAAATATAGTCAAGAAAAAAAGAACATTAACGTTCTTTATGATACTTTCCTGTCATCTAAAGTTTTTTGTTTAGCAAGTCCTAGAGTTGATACTCCTCTAAAGCTGTTATAATGATTAACTTTTAAATTTTCTCTTAAGTGACCTTTACTAAATCTTAAGTTAGTAACTACTTTATGAGGCATTTTTCTATAGTTATATTCATTAATTAGCATTCTTAATTCACGAGAATAGAAATATAATTCATCGTTATCTAAGTTAAGCATATTTCTTTTCCATACTTCTAATGTATCTTCTACTAATAGACGCATTGGACCAAGTTTTTTATTTTTTAATCTATAATTTAAAACATCTTTAATAGATATATGATATTCACCATCTCTTGTTGTAACATTATATCCATTATCTTTAGCAATTTTATATTCGCTTATAGTCATTTTAATAGTTGGAGTTATTGTCTTTTCTAGATTTTTATTAAGTAGAAACGAAGTTAAAAATATTTGATTTTTACTATTTAAAAGTAATTTTCTTGCACGTTCTGTTTCAGACTTTATCTCTTCTAGGGAACTTGTTCTAGTTCTAATATCATCTTCATCATTATAAAGTATATCTAAATTTACTTTTTCTTCATTATTTTTTATATAGGATAACACTATTTTACTAGAGGCACCTTCATGATGTAATTTATAAGGTCTTATTTTCTCACGATAAGTTTCATCACTCATTAAATCTTCTTCATTTAAATAGTTTTTAGTAATGGAATCTATGTAACGAAGAGACCCACTTTCGATGGTACTAACCTTATCTTTAGCATCACTAAATTGTATACCTAAAATTGCAATTGACATTAAAGCACCTCCTGATTTTTAACTAATAAAAATCTCTTTAAACCATGTCTCTCATAAGAGTAAATAGTAACATTTTTATTGCTTTTTGTCAACATTAAACAACCGTTTGACATAAACAAACGTTTGTGATATAATTCTTAATATGGAGGACTAAATATGGAAAAGTTAACAAAAAGACAAAGTGATATTTTAAAAGCCGTTAAAAAGTTTATTGCTAGTCATGGTTATCCACCTACTGTAAGAGAAATCGGTTCTATGTTAAATCTTAATTCACCTGCTACTACGCATTTTCATTTGAATAAACTTGAAGAGAAAGGTTATATTAAGAAAAACGAATCAAAAAATCGTGCATTAGAGTTATTGGTACCTAATGAATATACTTTAAAAAACGATGCTACTACTAGTGTTGCTCTGTTAGGTCAAATAACAGCTGGTAACCCAATCGAAGCTATCGAGACACCTGATGAATATTTTGATATTCCTACTAATTTAATTCCTAGTAACAAAGAGGTTTTTGCTCTTCATGTTCAAGGAACTTCAATGATAAATAAAGGAATATATAATAACGATATTGTTTTAATTGAAAGAGATAATAGTGCTAATAATGGTGATATTGTTGCAGCAATGACTGATGAAAATGAAGTAACTTTAAAAACTTTCTATAAGGAAAAAGATCATATAAGATTACAACCTGAAAACGATACAATGGCTCCTATTATATTAGATAATGTTACTATCTTAGGAAAAGCTGTTGGATTATATCGTAGATTTTAAAAAGAGAATCAATTCTCTTTTTTTGTTATTATGTCATTAATAATATAGCTAGTTATAATTAATCCGGCACTTGAAGGAACAAAGCTGTTAGAACTAACTACATTACCTACTTTTTTCGGTACTTCTGTAGAACAAAGTACCGTTATTTTTTTGTTTATTTTTTTATCTTTAACGTATTTTCTTAATATTCTTGCAACTGGATCATTATTTGTTTTTCTAATATCTGTTATTTCTAATTTGGTTGGATCTAATTTATTACCAGTTCCCATTGAACTAATTAGTTTTACATTTCTACTTAATGAATAATCTATAATAGCCTTTTTAGCAGGCATACTGTCACATGCATCAACTATATAATCTATTTTATATTTATCAAATATGTCGTTTATATTATCTGGTGTTATAAAGGTATCATATTTAACTACGTTAATATTAGGATTTATATCTAGAAGCATTTGTTCTAAAACATCAACTTTTTTCTTACCAATAGTTGAGTGATAAGCAATTATCTGACGATTAATATTAGAAATATCTACTTTATCATAATCGATTATTATAAGATTTTCTACACCACTTCTAGCTAATGAAGTAACAACATAACCTCCTACTCCACCTACTCCTACTATTAAAACAGTTTTTTCTTTAATTTCATTTAAATTATCTTCACCAATTAATAACTTTAATCTTTCAAACATATTTTACCTCCAAATAAAAAACGCCTAGAAGTTCAACTGCTAACGATAAAAACCCGCTTTTTGCAGGTGGGTGTCCATATCTACCCTTTAGGATTCCTAATTAAAGGCATTCAACACCGGGTAGAGCTCCGAACTCCCTTATCATCGCTTAGTCGGTTTTATATAAAAACAGCCGATTCTTCTAGACAATATTATTATATCATAACTCTATTTTTTTATACAACAGAGATTGATTAATTTGACACTTGTATACAAAAAAAGAAATGACCTAAATCATTTCTTAAATTCTATTAAAGTCTTTCTTGTTCACCATTCATTCTATATTTAAAGATTTGATTTTGGTTAACAATATAGAATACATTATGAGTTAAATCTTCATCTTTAGCTCTTTCACACATAATTGGTAAATGTAATTCTTTTTGAACATCCAACATATCTTTGAAAGTTTTAACTTCGATAACTGCTGCATTTTTAACTTCTGGTAATTCTTCAATTTCAATTATTACTTGATTGTAATCTCTCATAATCTTGTTGAACTTAATTAATAAGCTGTGTTCTTCAGTCATTTTTCTTAATCCTTTTAATAGATAAATTGTTGCTGCTAAAGATCCTAAGAATATTACTACGCTGATTCCTAATAATACATAGTTTTTACTTGCTGCAATTTCTTTAGTGTTTACTAAGTTTTTAGAATTTGTACCATCATCACTAGTAGTAACTAAAACTGTTGCTACAGATAATGGAATTTTAACACTTACTGAACTTGCTTCTTTTAATGCTGTACCTTCTACATCACTATTAGCATCTACTGTTAATGTAATAGTTAAGGCAGCATCCATAGGAATACCTGCTTTTAATTTATATTGATTTACTAAATCGTTATAAATCTTATAATCAACTACTACTTTTTCTTGAACATTGTAACCAGTAGTAGATACTTCAGTCATATTCTTTGGTTCAACAAAGACATAATTTTTTGTCCAAATCTTACCACCACTATTTTCTTTACCATTATCACTTGCTGTTGCTGTAATAGCACCTGTAATACGATAGCTATAATTCATATCGATTTGCTTATTAGCAGATAAATAACTAGAAAAGTCTACTTCAATATCCTTAATAAATGTTACTGGAACTAATTCACCTTTTCCTAAAGTAGTTGTTTCATAGAAATTATTTTCTACTAGGTTTACTTTATAGTCAGCTGAATTTGTAACATTATACGCAAGTACTTGGCTTTCTGTTTTTTGAGCTGGGACAAAACTTTTAGCACCAGTTACTAGTGATAATGCTAGCAATACTCCTGATACAACTAGTCCAGCAATTTTTAAGAAATCTTTAGGCAAGTTATTCTTAAATTGTTTTTCCCCGTTTTGTTCTTTTTTCTCTTTCATATTCGACTCTTCTTTCTTACTTCTAATTGGTTCTTGATAATGGTTGTCATCTTCTTCTATTGGAGTAAAATCTCCATCTTTGAAGGTATGATTATTTACCGAAAAATTATTGAACAAATCATCTTGATTGTCAAATTCATTATTTAATTCATCTTTCACTTTGCCACCACCCTTATCTTAATGCTTCACTTAACCATACTGAAGGGAAACCAACATATTTTACATGGCATCGGTATTTACCTTGTATTTGTTCAGGTTTTACCTTCTTACTATCTGGTGCATTGTTATTATCACCTTTGGTAGTAAATAATAATGCGCCATCTTGGTCTTTTTCTATTTTATAAATTCTATGTATTACATAATAGTTTTCAGTTAAAAATTTGATTATATCTCCTTCTTTTAATTTGTCGATATCTTTTTGTTCAACCTTTTCTACAATAATCATGTCTCCTCTTGCAAATACAGGAAGCATACTGTCACTGACTACTGCTACTGGTTGATACTTGAAGAATCCTACAACAAATCCAACTACTATAAATACCATAATTAAAATAGGAACGTAAGTTATAGGTCGGCTTTTCTTTTCTTCTTGCCAACTCATTTTTCTCTCTAGCTTAGCTTGAGAATAGTTAACTAATATATATAGTATTATTGGTACTAATATTCCAAATAATCCTGTATAAAACCAGTTAACATTTGGTAATATTGGTAAATATATTGATACCGCTGTTGTAAGCATTCTATATACTATTGGTGGCTTACAACTACTAATATATGCTAAATAAGTAAATACAAAGTTTCTAGCAATCAATGGAATTATATCTGAACATAAGAATTTAAATCCTATCTCAGCATTTCTAAAATCATTAGATAAACTATTAAAGTTAATACTAATTAATATAAATATTAATGTAATAAAAACCATATATTTGTTTTTACCATTGCTATAACTAACAAAAATTTGTCTTATATACTCCTGGAATATAATAATCGGCATAAACATAATCGTGTTATTGATTATTCCTTTAGGTGTCATTGAATATGCGTTATATTGATATCCTAAGAATAGACCTAATATGAAATAAAACATCAAGTACGCTACCACAACAATGAAAGTTGTCTGAACTTTATCATATTGATCCAAGTATCTGTTGTAGTCACCTTTTGTAAATAATAATCCTAGTAAGAATAAGGCGCCCCATATTCCAACATTCAATTCATTACTAATAGCTAGATTACTATTATTTACGGATATTATTCTTATAGCTATATAAGCGATGACAAGCAAATACAAAAATACTATTTTTTTATTCATTGCTCTCATAATAACTATCCCCTATTTATCTTTTTATTCATTATACATTTTGCACGTAGTTAAAGTAAATCATAGAGCTACTTTCAACTGTACCACTAATTTCTCCTGCATTAGGATTGATATATACTTTTACTCTTACATCAGTAGATTGTCCAGCTTTTAATATATCGCCTGTGTTTGTTCCTAATACTTCATACACAATAGTATCTCCACCAGTTACATATTTATTAATACTACTAAGTTTAGCATCAAGTTTACCATCATTTTTGATAGTAACTATGTACTCAATACTGTCATTAATATCAGTTAAGGCAGCATCAAATGAAGCAGTAACACTAGTGTAAGTAGGAACTGATAGACTAGATGCATTACCAGTCTTACTACCTTCTCTTATTCCTGCTATTTCAACCTTCCATGATGCTATAACACTGGCATTACCATTGATTCTTAATTGTTGATATAAATTTGCATATGCTACACTCATAATTAAAATAGTAACAATTAATACACCAATTACGATTTTCTTAATTTTACTGCCGTCCATTATTATCACCCGGTATCTTTCTATTATATACATGTTTATTGTATCAAAAAAAGTTGTCATAAACAACCTCTTTTTTTTATTTTTTAAATTATTTTATTTCAATTGACAATTCTTCTAGTTGAGCTTCATCAACACAGTTAGGACACTCACTCATAAGGCATGATGCACTAGCTGTTTTAGGAAATGCAATAACGTCTCTTATATTGTCAGTATTTGTAAGTAACATTACAAGTCTATCTAGTCCTAGAGCTAATCCACCATGTGGAGGTGTGCCATATTTTAAAGCATCAACGAAGTATCCAAATTTATTTCTTATTTGTTCTTCAGTTAATTCTAATGCTTTAAACATTATCTCTTGAACTTCTTCATTATGGATTCTAATACTTCCGCCACCTGCTTCATATCCGTTTATAACAATATCGTATGCTTTAGAATAGCAATGTGCTTTATCAGTTAATAATTTATCTATATCACTATCTTTGGGTGCAGTAAATGGATGATGACATGCCATAAATCTATTTTCTTCTTCGCTCCACTCAAATGAAGGAAAATCAACTACCCATAACATTTTGTATTCGTTTTCATTGATTAAATTTAAATCACGAGCAATTTTACATCTTAATGCTCCAAGAGATTTTTTAACTATATTGTATTGGTCAGCTATAAATAAAACTAAGTCATTATTTTCTAGATTTAATTTAGATTTTAAATTAGTTATTTCTTCTTCAGTTAATACTTTAGCAATAGAACCAGATATTTCTTCTTCTATTTTTAACCAAGCAAGACCGCTTGCTTTATATGTTTTAACAAAATCAGTTAATTTATCAATTTCTTTTCTTGAATATTTACTAGCATTATTCTTTACAACAAGCGCATTAATTATACCTTTATTATCTAAAACATTTTTAAATACTGTGAAATTAGTATTATTAAATATATCACTTACTTCGTTTATCTTCATTTCAAATCTTAAGTCAGGTTTATCACTACCATAATCACGCATCGCATCATCATATTTCATCCTAGCAAGTGGTAATGTTATATCAATGTTTTTAATTTCTTTAAATACTCTTTGAATTAATTTTTCAGTAACACTCATTACATCATCTTCATCTACAAAGCTCATTTCTAAGTCTACTTGTGTAAATTCAGGTTGACGGTCTGCTCTTAAGTCTTCATCTCTAAAACATTTAGCAATTTGGAAATATTTTTCAATTCCTCCAACCATTAAAAGTTGTTTAAATAATTGAGGTGATTGAGGAAGTGCATAGAACTTACCTTTATTAACTCTAGACGGTACTAGGTAGTCTCTTGCTCCTTCAGGAGTTGATTTACAAAGAATTGGAGTTTCTACTTCGATAAAATCATTGTCGTTAAAGTATGACCTAATTACATGCATTACTTTGCTACGAACAATTAGTTTTTCACGAACTGATTCTCTTCTTAATTCTAGGTATCTATATTTTAGTCTTGTATCTTCAAGAGCTGTTGTATCATCACTTAGTTCAAATGGTAAATCATGAGCCATTGATTCTAATACTAGTGAGCTAACAATAACTTCAATTTCACCAGTAGGAATTTTAGTATTTTTACTTTCACGTTCAGATATTGTTCCTTCTATTTTAATTACTGATTCAGTTTTTAAGCTACTAGCAAGTTCGTAACAACTATTATCAGGTCTAACTATTAATTGAATTATTCCACTTCTATCACGTAAATCAATAAATATTAATCCACCTAGATTTCTTTTTTTAGCAACCCAACCATATAGTTCTACTTCTTGTCCAACATTTTTTATATTGAAACTAGCGTTATTATATTTTTTCATGTTATTCCTCCTCATGATTACAATGGCATTCATGACTATGACTCTTACAATCGTCACAATCACATTCATCATTATTTACATATTCCATATCATCTTCTAGCAATGCTTCATCAAAATAATATAGTAAGTAATCTAATCCTAAAGTTATTTCTTCTTTAGTTTTATTGTTTTTTACTTTAATTTCGTTTTTAGCTAAATCTTCATCGTTAAGAATAATTAAGTATTTAGCTTTTAATCTATCAGCTTGTTTAAATTGAGCTTTAAGTCCTCTTCCTGTGTATTCACTTTCTACTCTAAAGCCACTCATTCTTAAGTTTTGAACAAGGGTTGCAGCATAGTTTTTTTCAGTATCAGATACATACATAACAAATATTTCTACATCATCTTTGATAGGTAATTCTATATCTTCTAAGTCAAGTGCCATGATTAATCTTCCTAATCCGCAAGCAAAACCTACACCAGGAGTTGATGGACCTCCTAGTAATTCAACTAATCCGTTGTATCTACCACCTGCTGCTAGAACATTATTACTTCCGAATCCTTCAACATGAGCTTCTATTTCAAATACTGTATGATTGTAATAATCAAGTCCTCTTACTAATTTAGGGTCTATTTCGTAATCTACTTCTAGTGCTTCTAGATATTCTTTTACTTTAGCAAATCTCTCTTTACTTTCTTCATTTAAATAATCAAGAGTTACTGGCGCATTTTTTAGTATTTCGTTATCTTTATCTACTTTACAATCTAAAATACGTAGTGGATTCTTTTCAAATCTTTCACGACAGTCTTCACATAATTCATCTAAATGAGGTCTAAAATATTCTTTTAGGGCTTCTCTATAACTCATTCTTGAAGGTGTATCTCCTAAAGTGTTAATCTTAACTTTAATTTCTTTTAGTCCTAACATTTTAAATAGATTAACTGGAATAGATATTACTTCAGCATCACTAAACGGATCATCAGTACCTAAAAGTTCTACTCCAAATTGTGTTAATTCTCTATCACGTCCTGATTGTGGTCTTTCATAACGATACATTGTACCGTTGTAATATAGTTTTACAGGACTAGGCATATTACCATACATTTTGTTTTCAATATAACTTCTTACTATTCCTGCTGTTCCTTCTGGTCTTAATGTCATTGGTCTATCGCCACGATCTGTAAAGTCATATGTTTCTTTAGTAACTACATCAGTAGTTTCACCCATTCCTCTATGGAATACTTCACTAGATTCAAATATTGGAGTACGAATAAAATCATAATTGTACTTTTCCATTAGTGAATCAATCATTTTATTTACATATTGCCATTTCTTAGCAGTAATGCCATATATATCATGACAGCCTTTAGGTTTTGTTATCATATTATTCCTTCTTTCTTTAAAAAAATAAAAAGGTAGCACCAATAAGGACGAACTATGTCGTGGTGCCACCTTAATTCCATAATTTAATTATGCTTTAAGTTCTTAACGCGAACGAACGCTTCTATCTATCAAAAGTGTCTTCATTATAATATAACTAGTATTTTCACCAACCATACTTTCTCTATAAGTAATATTTATAACTACTCCTCTTTCATAGAAGTTACTTGTATTGTAAAACAATTAATGATAAAAATCAAGTAGTATTTTAACGGAAGCCGCCTCCGCCGCCTCCGCCACCGAAGGAACCGCCTCCTCCGCCACCGGAAGAGAATCCACCGCCGCCAGAACTGTAGTTTTCAGCTCTACTCTTAGCACTGTTAGCACTAGATACTCCAGCGTTTGAAATAGAATTCATAAATAAGATTGTATCTAAATCATATCCATATGTATTCATTTCAGTAATAATTTCAGGATATAGTTTTTTGAATTGTTTAGCAACTTGATTAGCAATACCAAATATTTGAGCATACATTAGGTATTCGTTCCATAGTTTTACTTCAATCGGTTGTCTTTCCTTAATTAAAGTGAATTCTTTTAGGAATTTCTTCAAACCAGCCATTTGAATTGCTTCATCCATCATACTGTCATCAATAAGATATTTATTAATTTTAAATACTTTAAATTTAGTTTCTTTAATAACACTTATTTTTCCTTCAGTAACAAGATTATCACGTTCATTATTTAGTACCTCATTAAACCAATTTAATATTTTGCTATAATGACTATCACACCAAGATTTAAATTCATTTTTTTCTAGTACTCCATCTTTACTTGCTTCATACATATATTTATAAAGTTCAGTCTCTTTTATATTACCACTAGGTTGATTTAAAAATGTAATAGTTGTTTCTTTTTCAGTTTTAAAAATCTTTTTCTTTTCGATAGTTTCAACTTTAATATTTCCTTCTTTTAACCATTTAAGTAGTAATACTCCTAGAAAATCTTCTTTTTTTCTAATTAATCTATATGTATTTGCAACAAAATACGCTCTAAAAACATTTTTATTACAAGGTATATCTCTAAATGGTGGTACATCCTTTGGAATTTTTTTACCTCTTGAACCAAATTTATAATTATTATTGTTAGCAGATACTGCGACTGCTATTCCAATTGCAAGTGGTAGTCCTATACTAAAAATAACTGTTATTATAATTTCAAATATTTCTATAGCATTGTCAAATTCATTATTGTCTTCATCAGTATAATGCACCGCACCATCTTCGGCCATTTCATAATAGTAATTAAAATCATTATCTAGTTTATGATAAGTATTAAATGTTCCTTTTGGAAATTTTGCAAGCAATGTTAGATATTGATTTTTTAATAAAGTTCCATTAGTCTCCATTTCTATATAACCATCATAAACGTAAGCATAAGCACCATATTGTCCATATCCCCATACATCTAGTGTATCAGAATAACGTTCATCACTATAAATTTTTATATGAACTCTACTAGGTGCTGCACTAAAGTTTTGTGGCATTAGTGTCCAATAAATCATATCAGCATCTGTTGTTGTTGCAACGAATCCATCTATTTTATATTTAATTTCATACAAATGACTTCCATAGTTTGTTAATCCAAAACAGATATCTACTTCATCACCAGTGTAATAAATTCCGGCTTTCATTTGTTTTTCTTTTAATGATTTATTTATATCCCAATTAAAGTCTATTGTATATTCTTTTCCGTCCATACTGGCACTTAATAGACTAATTCTAGCATCTCCTAAATTAAAATATGGATGATACCCTTCCGTACCACTATTTACTTCCGCAGTCCACCTTTCAGTAATAGTAGCACTTCCATCTTTTGCAACATATATATCCATATTAATATTGGAAATAGAATTAGCGTTTACTACAAATGCTGGAAATAAAAACAAAACTAAACCTAGAAAAAACTTTTTCATTTCTCACCTCTAATAAAATAAGGATTTATTCAATCCTTAAAATTTTACTTCAACATTTTTTCTTTCTTCTTCTGTTGCTTCAAAGAAAGTATTGGTTTTAAATCCAAACATATTTGCAACAATATTGCTTGGGAATGTTTCTACTTTGTTGTTATACATTAATACAGAATCATTATAAAATTGTCTAGCATAAGATATTTTATCTTCTGTTTCTTTTAATTCGTTTTGTAATTGTAGAAAGTTTGTATTCGCTTTTAATTCTGGATATGCTTCTGCTAAAGCAAATAATTTATTAACTGCTTCAGTCATTTCTTTAGATGAATTAATTTTATCTTCGTTAGTTTTTGAAGATAAGTAAGTATTTCTTGCTTTGATTACTTCTTCTAAAGTACTCTTTTCATGTTTAGCATATCCTTTTACTGTTTCTACTACATTTGGAATTAAATCGGATCTTCTTTTTAGTTGAATATCTATTTGACTAAATTGATCTCTTACTTTATTTCTTAGTGATACTAAAGAATTATAGCAAGATATAAATACTAGTATTAAGATAACTACAACTATTAGTAAAATAATTAACCACATTGGCATATCTGCCACCTCCTACTCTAAATTATATCATAAAAAAATATTTTATGTATATTTACACAAAATATTTTTTATTTTTATGTCAATTGATTGATTTTTACGATATATGAACTACTTTTATAACTTTATTTTAAGAAATTCATTACTAAATCGATTAATATATCTTTTTCCTTAGGATTAGATTGCGCTATTAATAAAGTTATTGCTACCAATGTATTATTATCTATAACTTGTCTATTATCTCTATATAACAAATTATAGTATTCTAAAAAATATATAAATAATGTTGCTCCTATTCTTTTATTTCCGTCTATAAAAGTATGATTTTTAATAATTAAATATAAGAAATTAGCTCCCTTCTCTTCTGTTGTCTGATATAAGT
>OLHG01000101.1_pt1 | contig 56762 bp, 81 predicted proteins | sample 1605971 | NCBI WGS metagenome assembly OLHG01 (sample SAMN03283289) | human gut metagenome | biome: human-associated habitat; material: feces | host: Homo sapiens | place: Peru | collected 2012 | reverse complement strand
CCTTATCTCTCCCCCCTATAATCCCCCCTCACCAGAAAAAAGAGAAGAATCTGTGTCGGACGCGGGCGCGCGCGCGATTGTGGGGGCGGCAGACAAGCCGGGATCCCTGGAAAGCCGGTTTGAAGCCCTCTGGCAGCTATACCCAAAGAAAGCCGGGAAGACAAACGCCTTTAACGACTACAAGAGAGCCGTCAAGGATGGCGTGACAGACGAAGAAATAGCGGACGGTATCAGACGATACACAGAGCATATCAAGGCGCGGAATACCGAACCGCAGTATATCCTGCAAGGCAGCACGTATTTCCATCAGCGCAGATGGACGGATGAATACTGCACGCCAAGCTATCAGCAGACCGCGCAGGAACGAAGCGGAGACGTGTTCCTCGACTACCTCAACGAGCAGCTGCAAGCGGAACAGCAAAAGGAGAGTTGGCAATGACAAGAGCGGAAGTGATTGCAAGCCTGAAAATTCTCAAAGTCGCATATCCGGCTTTCTATTCTCGCATGAGCCGGAGCAGCGCAGAGGACACAATCGCCGTGTGGTGTGAGATGTTCCGCGACGAAGACGTAAACGTCATGAAACTCGCGCTGTACAAAGTCATCGAGGAGCACACCAACTACCCGCCAACGATAGCGGACATTAAGGCTAAAATCAAAGAAATGCGTCTCGCGGCAACAGGAAGCAAGACGGACGAAGAATTGTGGCAGGCACTGAAAGTCGCTGTTTCTGATGGCTATTATGGCTACAAGGAGCAATACGCGAAACTGCCGGAAGAAGTGCAGCGGTATCTCGGTGAACCGGTCACACTGCGTGAATTGTCGCAGATGGACACAAACACGTTCAACACAGTGACTCACGGACAATTTCTTAAGCAGATTGGCATAATCCGCGAACGGGTGAGGTTCGACCTGGAAACACCGGACGAAATCAAGAATCTTCTCGCAAGCACAGCAAAAAAATTGCCGCAGCAGGCGCAACTCACAGAGGACGGATTCAACGCAAGTCGGAATGCGGTCCTAGACCAATTGGAATCTCAAAAAGAAAGGGGTTAGCCAAAGCATCATGTCGAGTAAACGAGCATATAAGCGCATGGTTCCTCCGCACAACATCCACGGCGGCATATACGACGTTCCCGGATACCCGTGTAAGAACTGCTGCCACATGGAGAAGTGCCGCGATATATCCTGTGACGAATTTCAAAGGTTCTATCGCGGTTTCATGAGGCGTATACGTGACAACATGGGCGTAGCACAGCCGGAACCGTCTGATAATGACAAACTGGCGGCAGTGATGGAGGAAGAACCATGAGCCAAGTAGCAAAATCAATCTTCGTGTTTTTCGCAAGGGCTGCGGTGATCGCATTGATAGGGTTCCTGCTCTATCAGCGCGGATATAACGAAGCTGTCGAGAGCGCACGACTTGTCTACGCAGACGATACCTCATACATGATCGCCTACAACGGCGAAATCCACCAGTACGACTACGAATGATGTGCGACCATGATAATGCCACAGCTACACAAGACATACCAACCGCGCGTGACACGGTCAGGGATTATCCAGACAGCAAAGCAATGCAAAGGACAGCACGAACCCAAGCACGAAGTCAAGAAATCCGAAGCGAGTGTGTGCCTGAACTGCACACGGAAGAAGTGTTGCGGAACACGCAAGTGTTTCGAACGAATGAAAGGGGAAACAGATGAATTTAGAGTTTGACCAAAAAAGCAAAATAGATTTTGTCGTTGAGATGAGTTATTACCACAACACCCGTCCTTCTTGCCACGGCTGTCCGTTTTTGGGCTTTAACTGTCACGGTATAATGGACGAGAAAGTAGACCTGAACGATATGTTTCAACTGATGTTGAAGCACGCAAAAGAAAAGAAACCGGATGAGGAAAAAGAAGATGCAGAGCAATCCTAAAACGAGACTGCAAGCCTTAACTCATACTGGAAATAGAGAGAAATATGGATTTCGATGACGTGAGGTGGAGATGAACGCAGAAACAAACGCCAAAGACATGGCAGAAGCGCGGAAAGCCTTGTTGCAGAGCTTCCCCGGCAGTTTCATCAATTCGCGCGACGAATTTATAGCACATATGAAAGCAAACGAGTACATTCTGCTTTCGGATTGCGAAACACCGGAAGATATAGAATGCAAGGCACTTGAATGGTTCTCTCGCGCGGCGTTCAAGTCACAGCCATACTCGCAGGAATGGAGAAACCGCAAATTCCACGAGTTTATGCTTAGAGGAATCAACGCATTTCTGGAAACGAATTTTTCTCCGGAAGATATGGAAATCATCTATCAGAAGCTCGGCAACAGAATCCGTCACGAGTTGACAGTTGGATTTGTGGAGCATGGGAAAGATATAGAATGGCTTGAAAACCAATAAAAGGAGATAAAAATGGAACACATTGTACAGTTCGCAATCGGCATTGATGATAAGGGCATTAAAGAGAGAATCGAAAAATCCGCTGAAAAACAGATCATCGAAATGCTCTATCATGACATTGCCCGGTCATTGACAGGGAACACAAGATGGACGGAATACCCCATCCCAAGCGAGTTTAAGGGAGCGTTCAGGTGTGTCGCAAAAGAAGCCGTTGACAACGTAGTCAATCAGAACAAGGACGAGATCATCAAAGAAGCCGCAACAATTCTCGCCGACAGGATTTTTCGTACAAAAGCGGCAAAGGAACTGTTGGAGAACATCGAGGTAAAGGAGAAATAATCATGGAAGCAGTGGAATTTTTGAGGCAGAGGGAAAGAATGTGCGATTACTACTCCGGTAGAACGTGCACGCACGATGATTCCGGAGAAACTTGCCCCGCAATGTGTATTGACTGCGGAATCACGTCAAACGAACTTGAACAGCTTGTAGCAATCGTCGAGCAGTGGGCAAAGGAACATCCGGAGGAAACGGAGGTTGCAACGACTCCGAAGAACGACGAGCCATGTGTAAAAACGATCCAGGATAACCTTGAAGGTGCGATTTATCGTTCAATCGCTTCCAATAAAACCCGGATCGAGAAGCTTGAGTACGACGTTTCTGTGATCCGGCATAATTTGGCGGTATTAGATGATCGCATCTACGCGCTGCGTGAATGGGTTGATCACACGCCGACGAAGGAACCAAGCCAAACGCCCGAACCGAAGCGAACGAACAAGGATGTGCTGGAGCTGATGGTGGCTCTGACGGACAAGGTGGACCGGCTGGCGGAAAAGATCAAGGTCGCGGAGAAAATGATCGAGGAAAGCAGGTGCGTGACGGACGCGACGTTTGGTGAAGTCGATGAGCGGTTCGCGGAGGTGGACGCGCAGATCGAGAGAGTTGACGAGCGGATCACGCTGTGCATGCAGATGAACGGCGGAACGAAAAAAAAGAATAAGCGAAAGCGAAAACGTAAATATGCGCTGCTCGCGGTGCTCCCGAACGTTGAAACATCGGCTTGCCCGAAAGTGCTTGATATGAATTACAAATGCGATAAGCGAAAACTTTGCGCGGTGTGCAAACACGAGTTTTGGAACGAGGAGGTGGAGGGATAATGCCGAGATATGTGGATTTGGACAAACTGGCCTTTATGAGCATAGATGTGGTTACAGTCAATCGCACGTCGTATGTGGATATACGAGAGGTGCAGCAAGCACTGCTGCAGGCGGAAGCGCAGACGGGTGAGGTAGAGCCGGTGGTGCATGGATTTTGGATTCTGCGCGGCGCGGACAAGCGGGGGCGCGGCGGCATATGGATGTGTTCGGCTTGCGGTGAATTCGAGCAGTACAATAAAATTCGCTGCCCGTACTGCGGGGCGAAGATGGACGGGGAGGTGCTAAATGAAAAGCCGCAAGGGTGAATTTTATATCGCCTGCTACAATCACGGCGAGATGTATGTGCGGAAGAAAACGGGGTACATCCTCGACGATGGGGCGAACCAGTACGGAATGTGCCGCGGGGAAGGTGGGTTATATAGGATTACAGATCTGGAAACAGGGTGCCTTTTGGATATACCGGGGCCGAAAAACTACAGCATCGCGCAGACATATATTCAGCTCCAGCGGACCGTGAAAAAATACGGGGAATGGTTAGACGCGCAGAAGGGAAAACGGGAATTTAGAGAAGCGGCACTGAAAATCCAGGAGGCGTATGAAGCAGACGAGAGATGGAACGCGATGAGCGAGGAAGAAAGGTGACACGGATATGCCGGATGAAAAATATGTTGGCATTACCGCGACGGCACTTGTACTCAAGGTATACGCGGAGCATTTACGATTGCGGCGCAAGCAATGGGCGCGACGGATCACGAAGAAACGGGCGATCAAACTCATGATGTCGTATGGGTATTCCCGCGACGAAGCGCGGCGGATGCAGGGGTTGGCGCGGTGTTTGGGCAAAACCAACGCCAACGTCACCGAGGCTGCTATGTGGATGCGTGCGGAAAACGGAGGAATGAGACGGGAGAAAAAACGCAGACACATCAGCGAAAATAAAATGGGTGAGAACACCATAAAGAAAAAAAGGAGCAATAAAATGGCTGAAGTAATATGGATCAAAGGAACAATCGACCCGCCGCAGAGCGGGGAATACTACGTCACACTGGAAGCGAAGCAGGACATGGTCGATCCGGAGACAGGCAAGGTATACTACAAAACAGGCGACGTAATGATCAATGCCGATTTTTATTACGCCGAAGATCGATTCTGGGAGCAACTCGGCAAAAACAATCCGTTCTGGGAAGTGGTGTGTTGGGCGCACATTCTCCATCCGAATATTCCGGATGGTGTCCGCGATGGTATCCGCGAAAGTATTGTTGAGTATTTCGGGGAAAGAGTGCAGTGGCAAAACGGAGACACGTGTCCAAACTTTCTTACATATGGAGGTGACAAGAACAATGCCGATGTGTGACTACGAAGACCTGAAAAACTTAAAAATCCCCGCGGAGCAGGAGAGGATCATGGACATTATCTGCGACGCGTGGGAGGAATGCAGAGCAACCGATTGTCAAAGTGAATGCAAAGACAATCAGGTTTTGCCGTGCGAGCACATCCTGTTCGCCTGCACCGCGCTGAAATATTCGAGGAAGATCCACGAAGCGGGGTACGCCCCCGTTAAGTGGATCGACGTGAACGACCGCCTACCGGAGTCGAATGATTACGTGCTTGTAGTTCTCGCACATACGTATGAAGACGATTACCGCGAATACAGCATAGCGAGATACATAGCGTCAGATGATGGGCCGCACTGGTTCGACAACAAGCATGGATACCTTGCGTGGGATGGATACCCCGGTGGGCACGGTGAGAGATCCTATTACAAGGCAGTCGCATGGATGCCGATTCCAACGTATGCGGAAAAGAAAGAGGAAAACGAACAATGAACATTATGCTTGGTGATAAAGCGTATATGCCCACAAGAGCACACGCTGTGGACGCAGGAATTGACCTGTACGCGCCGAAAGGAACGCACACTGTTATCTATGCGGGCGGTGCAGAAACGTTCGATACAGGCGTTTCTGTGCAGATTCCGGAGGGATGGTGCGGTATCATCGTATCCAAAAGCGGATTAAATACGAAATACGGCATTGTATCCTGCGGATTGATCGACAGCGGATACACCGGCACGATTCGCGTCAAACTGTACAACCACGGAACGGAGCCGTTTACAGTGGACGGCGGCATGAAAATATCCCAGCTTGTGGTGGTTCCGTGTATGATCGACGAGCCTGTTTTGGTTGATTCACTGCCCGATTCGGAGCGCGGAAACAACGGCTTCGGCTCAACAGGCGCGTGACATGGACCGTAAGAAATACCTTGATATGTGTAAAGAATGTTCAATGCTCCCCAAAGGGGCATTGGGCATCCCCACGCAGATACCGGAACACCTGAAGCTGTATGTCAACGGAAAACCGTTCTATCCGGTAGCGTACAAGCTGTATTGGGCAGACGGTCAGATTCAGCATAGAGCAGAACTCCATGACATAGGCGCAAACTGCATTCTCTCCGTAAATCTACTTCAATTGGAGGACAACAACAAATGACAAGAGCGGAAATCTTAGACACGGCCAAGAATATCATCACCACAGACCGGAATTCACAGTACGGTGAACCGGAGGACAATTTCGGCGTGATCGCGCAGTTTTGGAACAACTATCTCTCAACCACACAGGGCGTATGCCTGTTTCTCTCCGAAACGGATGTGGCGATCCTTATGGCTCTGTTCAAGATCGGCAGAATCGCGACAGCACGCGACATGAACGAGGATTCCTATATTGACGCGGCGGGCTATATCGCTTGTGCGGCTGAATGCGCCGTCAGAGAGGAAGAACGCCTTGCCAAGAGCGAAAAGGCGGTGGAAGCCATTCACACAAAATACGGTATCGACAATGGCACACTGTGAATTCATCATCCCGTATCCCTCCACAAAAGAGGGAAAATCCGCGTGGAACAAGCGGTTCGGGCTGAACGCCTATTACGCCGGCAAGCACTGGACGAAACGACAAAAGGACGCGGAGTATTGGCATAAGCTCGTCTGGGCAGAGATGGAACGGCAGAAAGTGAAATTCTCAAAGTTTAACGTTCCAGTTGGCATTCAGTTTTGGTTCAATGACAGGTTGGATATCGACAACGACGCAATTTTCTGCAAGCTAATAATCGATTCGTTAAAAGGATGGGTTATAGAAGATGACAACAAAAAATATGTGCAACGAATAGAATTAAATTGTCATGACGAGAACTATATATTGGTTGTCATAGAAAGGATGAAATGATTTGAAAAAAACAAGTGGTATCAAGAGGAGGAATGACATATGCCGCACGAGATAAAAGCGTTCCAATGCGATTATTGCCACAGAGCGTTCGCACGTATGGTGGACGCTGTAAACCACGAAACCGCTTGTCGCTTCAATCCGGCAGGAAGATACTGCTGCACGTGTAAGCACCAAACGAAAAAAAGCTATAAAATAACCCAGATAGCTAAGTCACCTTTCGCAAGAGAAGAAATCTTCACGTATACTCGCTCTTACTGCTCGCACTTTGAAATGGATATTCATGACAAGCCATATTACGAGAATTGCGACGAGGACGCATTAGGAGCACCAATTCCGGGAACATGTACATGGTGGGAGCCAAAGGAGAAATAAAATGAAAAAAGTATTTATCAGCCAGCCAATGAGCGGCTATGCAATGACCAAGATCCTATCCGAAAGAGAAAGAGCCCTGAAAATGGCAGAGAAAATTCTGCATGAAAACCTGATGCTTATCGACACGTATTTCCCGGATGAATACAAAAAAGGAATCAACGTGCAGGACAAGGTCATTACAGCAATTATAGACGCTGATGTTGTTGTGTTCGCGCGTGGTTGGTCTGTAACGAGCGGATGCGAGTTTGAGCATGGCATTGCGGAACGTCTTGGCAAACCAATAATTGAACTCGGGGAAAGAAACGCGAATTTGATCAATCTGTATAGAGTGGAGGAATAAAAAATGTCCTTGAATCTAAATAAAGTAGTGCTTGCGGGGCGCATGGTCGAAAGCCCGGAGCTGCGGACTACACCAACCGGATTGCCCGTCACACAGTTCAGACTTGCGGTAAACAAACGCGGCGCGAAGGACGGTCAACAGCCGCAGGCAGACTTCATTACAGTAGTCGCATGGCGGCAGACAGCGGAGTTTATCACGCGGTACTTCAAAAAAGGAAATGCAATCTGCGTAGTAGGATCGATACAGACCCGTTCCTACACGGACAAGAACAGCCAGAAGCGAACAGCCACGGAAGTGGTCGCCGATGAAGCCTATTTCGTGGAATCGAAAACAGAAGCAAATCCGCAGTATACACCGACCGCAGGCAACACCCCGCAGACCGCACAGAATCCCGCACAGACGTATTACACACAGCAAGCCTATACGAATACTCCCGCACAGCAAATGCCGCTACAGGGAAATACAGTGCCACAGGCAGCACACGAGATGAGCGACGCGTTCAGTTCAGAGGAAGAATTGCCATTCTGAAAGGAGAAAGGAAATGGAAGTAAAGGCAAGCATTAAATTCTGCAACGATTTGGGAGATGCTAAAGCGTATGAAATCCCCGAACGAGACACGACAAAACGCAGATTTGAAAAGCTGATGGAAGAATACAAAGAATCCGTGGAAGTCGCAGAAAAAGCGCGTCAGAAATATCAATACCTTGTTGATGCCACATACAACGCGAAATACGAAGAAGTCACACGTGATATTGATGAAATCGGAGAGTACATGAAAACGTACGTAGAATACGTAGAATCAGTGGATTCGGCACACAAACACGTCATGAACGTAAAAGTGCATTTCTGTACATTTCGCTGCATCGAAATGCAGTATTCAAAAAGTGAAGGCATGCAGTTTCTGCTTGACGGAAACTGTATCCTTTCCATGGATAAAACCAACCCAACGGTGAAGTTTCTGATTGCCAGATGGCATACAGATGAAATCAAAAAGTTACTGCTGAATGCCGTTGAAATGAACATTCTCGCCGGAATAAACAGAAATAAAGCTGTACCCAAGCAGCTGAGAGAAGAATTGGAATTTAATCTGAACTCGTAACCGAACCGTATCCCGCTACAGAACAGGAGGAACACTTGACGGTAGCTGAATTGAGGAGATTTCGCGCATACCGAAACATGATTCTCGCGCACGGCATGACAGAGCTGTATCATGAGCCAGAGTACAACGTACTTAAGGATAAGGTCCTGGAGTATCTGGATTCGTTCCCGAACGATACGATCCGCGCCATTGCGTATTTCTATTACGTCAACGCATCGAGTATTCATTTCATCTCGCACATCACGCACTACAGCATCCGGCAAATCCTACGCATCAGGGACAACATCGAACAGAGATTAGAGGGGTAACACGCCCCTCTTTTCTGTTTGTGCAATATCACGATATTCCCCTAAAAAAAGATGTCACTTTCTGACGTTCATTATATGGTATGATATGGTATAACAAATATTATGCCACATAGGAGGACGTTATGGCAAAATCGAAAAGATACAATCCGTATGAGGATGCAAAGAACATCCTAAAGTATAAGGGGAATTACCACACGGCAAAACAGATGGGGACAAACTACGACCAGTACAAGGAAGCCGCAAAACCGTACTATCAGAATCTCCGGTTCAACGGTTACGGAGACCTTGCAGACCAGTTTGACAAAAGCGATTTTATCCAGGCACAGGAACTGTTCAAGGGGTTAAAGCCCGACACCACAGTGGATGACTATTTCGCAGACCTGTACAGTAAAACCGCAGAATCGCAGTCCACACCGAAAATCTCGCAAGCGGCGGAAAACTTATGGAATGCGTACCAGAGTGGATTAAACAACGCCAACAATCTGTATGGCAACGACATCAGGTACGACAGCAACGGAAACGTGATTTCCGGTATCGGCATTGACCACTATAACCAGATCAGGAATTTTGCGAACGGTCTCAGCAATTTTGACGTGACCGCACAGCCGTATTATCAAGGTATCATGAATTCATTCCAGTTACAGGGCAACAACGCCGCACGCGGGGAACAGGCTACAGGTGCGGCAAACAACGCTGGGAACATCGATTCCTACGCACAGGCAAACGCGAACCGGCAGCAGCTTGCATTCACGTCCAAAGGTCTGGAAGCAGCTCTCGCACAGGCAAACCAGAATCAGCAGAACCAGCTCAGCGCATATCAGGCAAACTCCGACTACCTCAACACGCTGTTCGGCAGAGTGAATGAGCAGAATGCAAATTCCCTGAACGCGTACCAGAATCTCTACTCCACCGATTCTGCAGAACGGCAGAACACGCTCAACAATGCAGCAGAGCTTGCAAAGCAGGAAATGAAGAGTAAGATCGACAAGTACCTCGCGGATGTAGGCTATGACCAGGCGGTATATCAGGCGGACAAGACGCTTGAGGGCAACAAGTATTCTGCAGACGCGAACACGCTTGCCGCACAGATCGCAGCGGACGCAGACAGATACGCCGCACAACAGAGCTACGCGGGTAAGGTGTATGCGTCGGATACGGACAAGGCGATTGCGGAAATCAATGCGAAGAAAAAAGCAGCCGCCGAAGATGACGAAGACGTTCCGCTTGAAGAAGCATTCGGTATGATCCTGCAGGAGATTGACAATGGCAGTAGCAATCCCGCGTTCCGGTCTTGGGATGCTGTGCGAAAGTATCTGATCAAAGACGAAGGATATGATACCGCTAAAGTGGACGAGATGTTGAAAAATTACATAGGCAGCGAATTTTATAACGATCCGTTTACCGTCCAGAAAGCCGGAATAACTGACAAAAACTATCGGTACGGAATGGACGAACAAGCCTACCGAAGCAAAGTGAATTCTCTTCTGGATAAAGCACTTGCAGGAGACACCAAATCTGCATCTCTTCTGAAAATTCTCGCCCCGGAAACTGCCGCGAAATACGGATTCTAATCAAGGGAGGTATATATGCCACTCAAAAGAAGCGAATATAACGCTATCGTCAATAAAAATAAAAAGCGTCAGGAGTTTAAAGAGAGGCTGCGCAAGTACACGGAGAGCTACACAAACCCTCAAAAAATCACAGACACAAACGAAACAGCACGCATCGTAGAGCAGACAAAACCCGTGCAGACAGGTGGCTCCCCTGCCCTCACCGTAGAATCGAACCCGGCATATATAAACAATATGTCGGGTGCTTCTGCACGTCAGACGCTTGCACAGAACGCTCCATATGGAAAAGTCTTTGACAAAGACGCATTCTTGCGCCAACAGGCTCTTTCTGCCATCACGCCCACAACCATAAGATCATCCGACAATCTCACAGCAAATGCATTGCAGAGAGCCGCAAACAGCGCAGCGAACAATATGCAGGAACAGTTGAGCGCCAAAGCGAAGGTTGTCGAAGCGTATAGAGCGACAGGTTTCGACGGGACAGAGGAATCTTTCTCGGATATAAACAAAAGGCTAAAAGACGCATACAAAACGTACATGAAAAGCGGAAACGACAGCGACAAAAAGGCGGCGGAAGCACTGTCGAAAAACCTTGATGTTATAGCTGAAAACAATCCGGATTTGTGGGTAAGCAAAAACACGCATCCAGCCTTGGGTATCTCATACTACACGCCATACAAGAACAAGGCACAGGCGTTCTTCCAGGGCAAAATACCGTATGTGGGCAATAACATCTCGCTTGGTTCGCTGAATACAGGGAGAGACCTCATCGATGCAGCTAAAATGGGGGCAAAAAACTACACCGAAAGCTTAGCCGCCATTATACAGCCGCCAGAGGAAGCGAATAAAAGATTGAACGAACTGCGTGAAAAATCGCAGCCGTACATCGAAGAACTGGCAAAAAAACACACCGAGGATGAGACAAAGAGAGCGCAGGAATTATACGAGAAATATTCGCCGGACGTGACAAGCGGCTATATTACGGGGCTTGCAGCCGACGCAGCGCAGAACTTCGGTTATAACGCTCTGTACCAGGCTGTCTCTATGATACCCGGAATAGGACAAAACGCATCCATGCTGTTGAGGGGAGCAGGTACATATGTTGGCGCATATGGAGATGCACGAGAAAAAGGAGCGGATATAGAACAAGCGACGGCAGCAGCAGTGGCGGAATCTGCAAACCAAGCTGTCTTTGATAGAATACTCAGCGGCATGGGAGGTACGGGAAAATCTGTACTTGGCAAAATTGTCGGCAAAACAGGTGTCGGAATCGCATCTCCTGCTGTCAAAGCTATTCTAAACAGTGCGGGAGCAGTAGCGGAAGAAATGACGCAAGAGGTAATACAGGACATTGCAAGCTACGGAATTGAAAAAACGTACAATCCCGATGCAAAGTTGGATCCCAAAAGTCTCGCTCGAACAGCTCTCGTAACAGCGATATCGACCATCCCTGGTGTTGCTATGGCTGCTCCGAGCCACTATTCCAATTATAAGTCAGACATAAACCTTATGGATTATTACAACAGCACTGCAGGTTCTATTAAGAGCGAAACTGATTTCGATACTGCCACGGAAATAGGGGAAACAATAAAAAAGAGTTGCGACGATATAATCAAGGACGCAAACGCACAAGGCGATGATGCAGCAAAACAAAGAGCAGAGAACATTAAAAGGTCTGTCGAAACGGCGCAAAAGGCAATGAACGACAAAAAAGATTTTATTATCAAGAACAATACCGCAAAGAAATCCGCTCTTGATAATGCTATCTACAATTCCAGAAACGATGTCGTCAAAAATATTGCATCCCTTGTAGATGAGGTAGCGAAAGGCAATACTTCCAAAAAGAATGATATAAACGCCACGATAGACTATGTGACAAGTCAGAGCGAGGCGGCATATGCAGAAGCGTTGAAAGCACAACAGAGTGGAGACACAGAAGCGGAAAACAAACACCACGCCGAGTTTTTGGCCTATCAGGAGATAGCCAAGACATTACGAAACGAACGTAAAAACATTCAAGATGCTCGCACCACAACAGAGACAAACGGGAAAGCTCTTGTGGGAGAGAACAACGATGTTCAAGCCAACAACGCAACCGCTACGGCAGAAACATCGGAAAATGCTGCAAAATCGTCGGAAACGACCGTAAAACAGGAAACTCCAAAGGAAAAAGGTGATTCTCTCCGAGACTCCATCCTGAAAGAACATGGTATTCTCGGCGTAAACAAGGACATTGATACCGCAGCGGACGATATTGTTGCCAAATACGGAAGCTACAAGAATGCTGTGGACAAGATCATTGAAGCGCAGAAGAACGTACGTGAGGATACCACCATTTCCGATGAGGAAAAGCAGACGCAAATCAGCCGTTTGCAGGACATCATCCGTTCCATTCGCAACCGGAACACCGCAAGGCAGAGAGAAGCTATCGAAAACTTTTCCAAGATAGTGAAGAAGTACGGACTTGAGGGCGTGGAATTCATCGACGTGGAATCCGATGATGTGCGTTCCTCTCCCAAAGTGAACGGGTACTACGACCCGGCTACGAAGAAAATCTATGTATCTCCGTATTCGCAGGATATTCAGACATCCGGTTCTATTGTCGTGCACGAGCTTACGCACCATGGTGCAACGGCAGACCATGCGCTTGTCAATGATATTCTGAAAGCCAAGGATACGCTTGTTTCCAAGGGACAGTATTCGGAAGATCTGTTCGACTACAGCAAGTACGAAACCACCTATAAAGCCGAAACGGAAAAGTATATCAATTCCGAAGACGGCAAAGCAGAAATTGCCGCGCTTGTCAAGAACGGCATGACGGAGGAACAGGCGAAAGCGGAAGCCGCAAAGGGATACGTCAATGAAGAAATCGCGGCACATTTCATGCAGGAAGTCATGAGCAATGACGATGCATTGAAACGCCTTGCTAAAGAGGACAGACCACTCTTAAAACGTATTCTGGATGCTATCGTGAATTTCTTCTCCGGCAAGAGCCACAGAAACGAACGCATGGCTACGCTTGCGGCAGACAAAATCCGTTCCATTTTACGGGCAACCGAGGACGTAAAGGTGGACAATTCGCGCGGGAAGAAGCCGAAAGCCACAAAGCCCATGCAGAATATCGCGGACGAAAACGCGAAAGTCGGCAACACGAGTGACAACAGACGGTTCTCTCTCACGCGCTCCACGGAAGAAGCAGGAGACCTCATTGCAGTACACAACGTGACAGAAGACAAACTGGAAAAAATTCTGGGCGCGGATGGCATGCCCATGCCGTCTATCGCGGTAGCAAAAGCGGATATCGGGCACAGCGATTTCGGGAACATTTCCCTTGTGTTCGGTTCTGAAACAGTGGATCCGAAAGCAAATAGAAACAACAAGGTATATTCCGCAGATGTATGGTCACCGACTTTCCCCAGTGTAGAATACGAGGCAAATCAAGCTACAGAATCCAGAATCGTTGCACTGTATAACTCCATCAAGAGCAAGTACGGAAGTGACGTAGCAAAGGCATTGTATCCGTACTACACCAATCTTTCTTCCGAGCTGGACAGCAAAGGCGGTGCAAAGGGTATCGTTTCTTCCCTTTCCAACGACACGAAAATGATGAATGTGTTCCTTGCCGATACCGAAGAAACTCCCGTCAAGAATGTTGTCAAGGAAACCTCTACGGAGATGAACGCGAACACCAGAGAAATGGGGCAGTATCTCATTGACACGCTTGGCAAGGAATTTGTAAACGAAGCCAATCCCGTAAACGGAGAAACCGCCATTTCCGCAAGAAACCGTTTTCTGGAATCGCACGAGCAGGAGCTGCGGAACGCATTACAGAGATACTACGAGAACAACGGTCTCGATGAAGAAACCGCAAAAACCGTAGTAGACGCGACGCGCAAGGGTGAGCTGATGAGCCAGCTTGTGAAGCCCGCAAAAAGTATTCTGTCCGGGAACACCACCACCACAAGCACCACCATAGACTATGAAGCCACAAACGAAAAAATCCTTGATACCGTCGATAAGAAGCAGTACAAGGAATGGCTTAATAATCTGTTTGGGGACGCTGTCAAGAACGAGGGTATCCGCAATGGGAAAGACCCGTTCACGCCATCCGGCAATAGACGTTCTTTCTCCGCTACGCACTACCCCGTCACGCTTGACAACATTGTCAAGGCAATGCGCGGTTCCGAGAACGTCAAGGGTGCTACGACCATGACGGAGAACGCAAAGGCGATCCGGTCCGCAAGCGCGGAGGAATACAAATCCATCGACGCGATACACAAGAATGAGGGACGTTTGCAGAAAATGTCGGAATCCGAAATCACAGCACAGTGGGACGCGTTCGACAATCGCCTGTACGCCATTATTGACAGCCTGATGGATTCTGTACCTACCATTGATGATCGTCTCATAGAATCCCGCAGAATCGGTCAGGTAATCATTGAAGCAAGCCGGAATCCAACGGAATCCAACATTCGCTCCACACTGGAGAAGTACAGTGGAAAAGGTGCATGGTACAAGTTTACCGACCAGACCGTATCGGATATTCAATCTCTCGTGAACGACATTCGCAAAGCACCGACCAATATCTTTGAAGCAAAGCCGGAACGTGTTGTTGGTCTCGATGAAGTCAAGTACGCTGTTGTACCGGACGATTTGAGCAAGGAAACCGTTCGTGCCATTGCGGACAAGGGAATTGAAGTGCGCACGTACGAATCAGGAAACGAAGAATCCCGTCTGGAAACGCTGAACAATCTGGATGGAGTGCGGTTCTCTAAGGATGTAGACACGGATTCTGAAAACATCCGCTATAGTAAGGAAGTAGACGCGGACGGTAAACCTTATGTGCGAGTAGATGATTCCTCCATAGACGCGGAAAACCCATCGGATATTGTGAAAGTTCTGAGAGACATCGCAGAATCCAAAGGGTTCTACAACATGGAAATCAACGGTCAAAATATTGGGATTTCTAACAAGCGTGGGATTAACGAATGGGTGTTTTCCAGAGACGCGACGAACCTGTTAAAGAATGATAAGCAAACATTCGACGACAAAATGCAGTCTTTCCAAAACGCAAACGAATTGCTTGAAACGGCAAAATCGTTTATAAACGAAGAAGCAGTCCATAAGAAAAAATTCGATAATTTCGCAAGAGGCGTAGTCAGGTTCATGGTTGGTGACAATGGCTACACAGCGGATATTCTTGTCGGCATAAGAAATAACCAGAACGCCGAGTTATACGACATCGTGAATATTGCGCCAACAAAAATTGCAGAGACCCCTAATGACTCTGTTGTGGGTGAAACCACTCAAATCAGCAATGGGATCTCTGCTGACACAAGTTTACCACAATCCGGCGAATCTGTCAACCGCACTGGTGAATCTGTAACAGAAATGAAACAATCGAACGGAGAATTCAGGAATAGCAAAGACGTATTCACGCAGGAAGAACGAGAGAAAATCATCTCCAAAGGTTACACAGACTACCTTGCGCGGCAGTTTGTCGTGAAAGACAAGTCCGGCGAGTACGCGAAAGCAATCTCCATGACAGCACGGAAGAAGCTGGCACAGCAGCTTGCGAAGCCGCTGAACGGCGTGACCGTGAACGACACGCTTGCGGCAATCACACCCGTGTTTGAGACGATCGAGAAAACAGACGGAACACCGGAACAGCGTGCTGCAAAGGCATACGAAGCGGCAGAAAAGGCGGCGAATACCATCCTCAGCATGGTAAAAGACGCGAACACAAACCCGCTGTATGAGCAGTATTCCGACCTCAGAACCTATCTGCGGACCACAAAACTGGATACGTCCTCTGTAAAAGCGGACATTGCAGACTACAACGAATGGCGTAAGTCGCACATGGGTTCCATGAAGCTTGGGAACGACGGTACGCAGATCGATACCGCATATCAGGAATTATCCGATATGTATCCGGAATTCTTCCCTGCCGACATCGTGAATCCAGCAGATCAGCTCATTCGCATGGGTGAGGTGTCCGACAAACTGAAAAAGGCAATGGAGAACCCGATTCTGTCTCAGGAGGGTTCGGAAAGCATTGTCCGTGGATTTGCGAACGCCATCCTTGCAGGATATGAAAATTCCGCAGAGACTACCCTCGCGGCAAAGAACAAGCAGTCGGAAGAAGATTTCGCACGTTTTGTCACGACAATCACCAGAGCGTATGAAACGGACGTAAGGAATCTTTCCAAACAACTGGATTCTTCGAACGCAAAAATAGAGAAAATGGCAGAATCCATTGCGAAAAAGGACGAGACCGGCAGACGCGAAACAAGCCGCAAGAAAGCCTTGTCCGGTGTGTCCAGGCTGCAAAAGGCTATGAATGAGCCTACCCTGTCCAAAAACATCCCAGAGAACTGGAAAAAGGTCGTAGAAACATTCTTGAAAGCCATGGGCAATGAAGACTACAAGAACGCGAAAAAGAGCACACACGAGCCGAAATTCGACCCGCATGAAGCTCTGTCGGCACTCGCGGAAATGCAGTCCTACGTCAACGACTTCCAGAATTCGGAAGAAAGCACAATTCATATGTCCAAAGACCAGATCAAGAATCTGGAATGGCAGATTTCCGGAATACGTGCCTCTCTTGAAGATTATATCCACGACAACAAGGACAATCTGAACGCGAAGGACATCAGCCTTGTAACGTCTCAGGACGCAAACTGGCTTGCCAACCTTGCAGACCTCACACAGACAATCAATCACCTTATCAAACAGGAGAATGAATTGTTCGTAGGAAAGAAGAAAATGGACGCGGAACAGTTTGCAAGCGAGCTCATAGACCAGATCAATGAAAGAAAGCGCAAATTTCAAAAGACTGGTGAAGAAGATTCCGACATAAAAAAGTGGATCGCCAATTCTCAGTTTGACTACGTTGCGCCTGACATTTATCTGCATATGCTTGGCGAACGCGGAGACGATCTCGCAAACGCATACAGACTTGGGCAAGACAAAATCAGCGCAAGCAAGCAGAAATATGTGGACGCGATCAAGGAATTGGTTGGAGAGAATTTCAGCGCAGAGAAATCCAGCATTCGCGGAGAGCTTATCGACGTGACAATAAACGGTGATGCAATGAAAATCTCTCGCCAGCAGCTTATGTCCATGTATGTGTTGTGGTACAGACCGCAGGCAAGGCAGCACATGGAAACAGGCGGCGTGTTCTTCTTGAACCGCAACGGAGAACCACAAGGCAAACCTGTTGTAATCACACAGAGCATATTCAACGATCTTGCAAAGAACCTCACGAAGGACGATATCCGTATAGCAAACGGAATCAGAAACTTCTTGTCTACGGAATGTGCGGAATGGGGAAACGAAGCGTCCATGGAGATGTACGGCTACAAGAAATTCAACGATCCGAATTACTTCCCCATCAACGTTCATGGTGATACACTCGCATACAATGTTGGCAAAGCACCGGACAGCAACGTTCTAGAACGGAAAGGCTTCACAAAAAAGGTCGATCCGAATTCCATCAAGCCGATTGACATCAGGGATATTTTCGATGTAGCCGACAAGCACGTTGAAGATATGACGATGTATGCGGGATACGCTCCGATAAACAGCACAACACTCAGGATATACAATGCACCCGGCGTAAAGTCTGCCATCCGTGAACAGTACGGGAACAATGCCGTTCGGTACATGGAGGGATTCCTCGTCAAAGCAAACGGTCTTGCCAACGAAAACAACACAGCATCCCCGAAACTGTACTACTGGAACAAGATTGCAAACGCCGGGAAGAAAGCCGCTGTAGCGTTCAACATTTCCACTGCCGCAAAACAGCCGCTATCCTATTTCCGCGCGGGAATCGAGCTTGATACAAAATACCTTGTAAACGCGTGGTCTGACGTTCTTCCAAAGAAGAAATACGACGCACTGTTGCAGGAAATGAATGAAAATTCCGGTATCGCGAAAATCAAGTCTCTTGGCTATTCTGATGTAGGCATGGGGCATGATACACGTTCGCAGTACAGCGACCAGACGTTCAAAGGCGCGTACAAAAAAGGAGAGTACGTAAAGAACAAATTCGAGGACGCTTCCATGTATCTCGCTGGAAAAGCGGACGAACGGACATGGGTAAGAATTTGGGACGCTTGCAAGATGAAAGTCGAAGCAGAAAACGGAAAGTTAACCCATCAGGAATTGATGAGCCTGACTACCGAAAAATTCAACCAGGTAATCGGCAGAACGCAGGTCGTGGATTCCCTGATGGATACCGCTCCAATTGCATACGACCCTAAATTCAAGGCGTTTTTCCCGTTCTCTAACGAGCCAATAAAAACAATGGCAACGTTGTATTACACATGGAATGACATGAAAAAAGGCAAAGGGAAAGAGGGATTCACAAAGGCGGTATCTTCTATCGTTCTTACAAACCTAATTCTTGAGCCGCTTGTTTCGTCCATGATGGGCGTTTGGAGAGACAAGGAAGATGAAGACCCGCTGACGTACATCGAAAAAGTGATTGAACACTGGACAGGCCTCGGAATCGGAGAGGATAGCGAAACGAGTTTTACTTCCATCATTACTTCCGAAATGGTAGACGGCGTGTTTGTTGATCCGATCTTATCCGGCCTGTTCGAAATCTTCACTGACATAATTCAAGGATACTCCGGAGATGTAATGAACAGTTCCGGTTTATATGACCTCGGAGAATCCTCCAAACGGCTGCTGAACGCCATCATGAAAGGTGAAGATTATAAGGGTGAGAAATCCACGTACAACCTTACAATGGAGTTCATTGCGTCTGTAGCACAGATTCTCGGTATTCCCGCGAATACACTGCGTAGAGATACGAATGCGGCAATCCGCACGGTGCTGTATTACGCGCAGAATGTTATCCCTGCAAGCAATATAGCACGGTGGGAGCTGAACAAGCTATACTACAATCTCGGCAATAAGTCTGCACGCACGGAAAAGTATTTCTACGATATCCTTGTTGACGCATACAATCAGGAGGATAAGACAGCGTACAACATCATGCGTGAAGATTTGGACAAGATGGGCATCCAGTCGAAAGAGATCGTGGGCATCATTGAAAAACGCGGCGGCGTGATAAAGCCAGGTACTTCCGTATGGAACACGGAGGTACAAGCACGTTTCGACTTGCCGACCAAATCCACCGGGAACAAGGTTGAGCAGATGGTAACGCGCGTGTACACGGCTTGTCAGAAGATCGATACGCTTGACGAGAACAAAGCCCTGCCAAAGCGACCGGACAAATACTACTACACCAATGACGATGGTGACAAGGTAGAAATGACTACGCAGGAGTATGACAAGTTCGTTGAGGACGTAGGTGTTCTCCGATACAAGCTCTGCGCGGAAATGGCAGCCTCCAATGGGTGGAGCAAACTCAACGCAGAGCAGCAGCTGTACGCGCTCACAAAAGCCTACGATTTCGCGGCACGGTACTACAGACAGAAATTCAATAAGGACTACAACAGCGGCGATACGTGGATGAAAGAGCTATATGGAACGCAATTCCGCAACAAGGAGGTAGCATCTACAATCATTTCCAAGGCATTCAAGAAATAACAAAAAGAGCAGGGTCAATTCCCTGCTCTTTCTCTATCACGCAATCTTCAGCAAAAACCGCAGTACGATACGAAGCGCGTTCTCGCTTTCCAGACGCTCTATAATTTCCTCTATGGTGTGCAGCAGTTCTTCCCTTCCCATCACGCACGACGCTTTCTGCTGCGGACAATGGCGTTCGTAGACTTGTATATGTAATCGAGCGTTTCTCCGTTACTCGACATGACCATGTCAATAATTCTGCGTTTTTTCTCTCTTTCTTCCGGTTTGGAAAGGTATAAACCGATCCTGATCCGTGCAAGCGTAACATTTGCTCCCATTTTTTCTACTCCCCACTTTCTGTATTTTTTGCAAAATATATTGATTATCTCAATCCGATATGGTAAACTATGGTAAGGCGTAGCGCAAATATATGATACGCTCCGCCGATAGACAATCGTTGCACATGCTCCCGCTACGACGCTGTGCATCGAAATGAAAACCGGCGGAGTTGTATCCTTGTTTGGATTCTCTTAACTATAGGATACCACTTTTGCCATGAGAATACTACTCCTATTTTTGGAATTTCCATTATAAATTTGGAATTTTATTCTCAATTATAAGAAAGGGATGTTGATTTTGGACGAATTACAGTGGACAAGTGAAAATTTCAGAATGATTTCAGAAAACGCCATTTCAAAAGGAATATACTCCGGACGATCCTTGTCAATCGCTTCTGGCGTGCCTGAGAATATGCTGTCAAGGCTAAAAACAGACGCTAAGAACCCATCACTGTTCCCTGTCGTGGCAATTTGCAAAGCGTCAGGAACGTCTCTGGACGATATGTACGACATTATACCACGCCACAGAGAAGCGGCAGAAACAATTGCACTCGACACAACAGTGATGGTGCAGGAAGAAAAACTGCGTTCCGCAAAAGACCTATATCTCAACCAAGAAAGAATCATCAGACACCAAGAGAATCGCATAAAACACTTGATAGCCGCCATTATCATTCTCGGCTGTCTTCTGTTTCTTTCTATGGTGTATGCGATTATCATGGATCAGATGGTACCGCACGCCGGAATATTCCAGCACACTATATCAGGAACCCAATAAACGAAAATAGCTGCACACCGTCACGCTACGGGATGCAGCTATTTTCGTCAAATGAAAGGAGATTTCTATGAAACCAAGTAAACAGAGCACGAGAACCTGGTAAACTCGTTCTCTATAATTATTATAGCACACTTGACAACACTTGTCAAGCATAATGTTTTCTGTTGTTGTCAACTCTTGTCAACGCTTTTTTCTTGCAAACAAGGACATAAAACCTTTCTTGTGTTGCTGCTGTTGCTGTTCTCCATTGTTGTCAAGATTGTAAAGCACATCCACAACACTTCCCTGCTTTTCCGCTTCCAGAATGTTCTTGTGTTCCTCGATATAGTTCCTTTGTTGCAGAGCAGCAATCGCGTTTTGACTGATTTCCTGCTCCTTTTGCACCAATTCTGTTAACTTCTGTGTCAGCTCCATTATGGTAGCGTCCTTTTCCGCAATCCTTGCTTCCATTGTTGTCAACTGTTCGTTTTTGCTTGTCAATTCCTCTCGCAACATGGCAACAACATCCCGCAAAGTGTTGTCCATTTCATTCTCGGCAATTGCCTTATTTCCGTTTTCGGCGTTTGCCTCATTTGAGCCACCGCTGTCAACGTTTTCAACGCTTTCGCCCAACGCGTTGGCAATGCTTTCTTCGACATTGCCAACGTTTTTAACGCGCATATTGCCATCATTGTCAACGTTAATCTCCATATCATACAGGGAAGCGGCAGCTATATCAATGGTTTTCGGCTTTGTATCCCTGACATATGCGTCGATTCCTTTTTTGGTGCGTACGGCTTGCGTAGAAACGCCTATAAGCCGCGCAAACTCAGATATGGGTATGTATACTCCATTCATGATTAGCCCTCCAATACGCAGTCTCTTTCGGCTTCTGAAACCTCACCGGCTGCGTAATCTTTTAACGTGATCTTGAATTGAATCTTGTCTATGGTTTTTCCTGCACGTATCGGTGTAGCCGTTATTTCTATATCTGTGAATCGATTGATTTCCTCAACGGCAGGATTGAGCACACGTTTCCGGAAATCGCTGTACATATCATATCCGACTATTTGCAGCAATGCACGCAGTTCAGATATGGTTGGTTGATACTCTCCGATGTACAGATAGCTTTTCAAGATTTCATAAAGCCGTATCGCGTATTTTGTTTTCATGGCAAGCACGTAAACGAGCTGATAGGAAGTGTAATTGTTTTTCAGAAAGAGCAGGAAAGGCTTTAACTCCGGATCGAATCCAACAATTGCTTTCTTAGGAACGAAATGTTCCAGTTGTTCCTTGGTCATTCCGACCGTGTCAGGGAAGTACACGCTGTTCAGCCACCTGTGTAATCCCCAGCCTTTCCCGAAGTCTGCCCAGAACGAATTGTCCGCAAGATTTTTGAGTATATCCGCAAAATCACGGAATGTTTTCGCCTGTTTCTGGATCCCGCACACTTCGCATAGATTCCCGAGGTCTATTTCGTAACCGGACAAGCTATCGTCTTCCGGTTTTATCTTGCTAATGATGTACAGGAGCAGCTTTTGTTCTTGCGCGGATAAGTCGTATTTTGTCTTGCGAATCAAATCATTTTGCTTGACAACAAACATGCTTCGCTCTTTTTGCACGTCTTTATGTTCCATATCAGATACCAAATGTCCACATGAGAGTTTTCAACAGACAGTTTCCAATACTAAATGTCCGCATGAAATCGTAAATCCGATACCAAATGTCCACATGAACGATACCAAATGTCCACATGAACGATACCAAATGTCCACATGAGAACCTTTTCTTCCTTTATATATAAAAAATATCTAAGTATCTCTATAAGTACTTAAACGCGCGCGTGCGCGAGAAGTATCATAGAGAGATACCAAATGTCCACACTACGGAGTGATACCAAATGTATGGATTATTCTTCTGCAAATCGTCCCTCATGGTTTTCGTATTCCTTGACAAGTCTATAATACAGACTCCTGCCAATTCCCATCTCACGGCATACGGATGTAATGCTTCTCTTGTCATTGCAAATGTCCGCGTATAGGCGTAGGAATTTGTCTGTATTCACTTTCGTGAAGGGTCTGCCGCCATACACCCCACGCGCTTTCGCGGCTTCTATACCGGATCGTTGACGTTCCTTGATGTTCTGGTACTCACGGTCCGCGACGTAGGATAAGAGCAGTATCACCATATCGTTCACAAGCTCTCCCATCGCTCCATCCCCACCGGGGAGCGGCATGTCGAGTACCTTAATGTGTACGCCTTTGTCTTTGGTCAGCAGTTTCCATTGTTCCACGTTCTCGCGGTAGTTTCTGCCGAGCCGGTCAAGGGAAGACACAACCACGGTATCTTCCGGACGGAGCAGGGAAAGGAGCCTTTTGTATTCCGGCCTTTCGTAGTTCCGGCCTGTGGCGAAGTCTATGAAGATATTCTCGTCCTGTATACCGAGTGCTTTCATTTCTGCGATTTGTCGTTCCGGATTCTGATCTGTGGTAGAAACACGGACATACGCAAATTCATAAGATGGCATGGATTCACCCCCAATAGAATTATTATAGCATTGTTTTCTATGGGTTGTCAATCCATAACAAAACAAAAATGTGCCGTATGGGTTGGTTACGGCACATTTATTTTGTTTTCGTCACTGGGCTTGCGAAACGTGTACTCTAATCGGACAGTTTTTCAGGTTCTTTATAGCCGTTGAAAAGAACGGTCTGGTTTTCCAGAGTCTCTTTCATGACTTCTTGGAATGTCTTTTCGCCGAGAATCTTCACGGTGGAGCAGATACGAGCGACCTGTTCCATTTCCGCATAGGTCAGGCTGTTTATGTCAATGTCGCGCAGTACATCCATGAACTTGTCATAAATTTCTCTCACGTTCTTCAACCTCCTCATGCTTGATTCATCTGTTCCAGACAACGTCTGAGGGCTTCACGTTCCTTCTCGTTCGTCGCGTTATCATACATGACCTGTAATCGTTCCATCGTCTCTTCCGCGCTGTCAGAGCGGCTGTAGCCACCTCTGCGCTGACTGTGACCGCCGTCTTCTCCGTCACGGCTGTAATGACCGCGCACATAATGTCTGCCGTAGCTGTTACCGCGACCGTAGGAACCGCGCATATCCGCTTCCCACGTGCCGCCGCGACTGTATTCCATATCGCGACTGTAGCCGCCGTCTTCAAGCATCTCGATCTTGTACGTGTTCTTGATCGTGTCTGTCAGTTTATGGATTACGTCAAGGTCTCCTGTATTCAGCTCACCCTTATCCGTAAACTCATCCAGTTCGCGGCACAAGGTATTTCTGAGGGATTCGTAATTCTTCATATGTCCTCCTTACGCTTCTCGCGTGATTATCATGTTGGCGTTCTGTACGTTGATGGGGACGGCGTTCACGTTCTTGACCGATACCGTAACGCAGCACCCACGCGGAACGTCTATGAACGTGTCCATAGATACGTTAAAGTATTCGTTCACTGCGGCAGGCGTTACCGTTGCCGTGCTTGCAGGCAGTGCTTCACCGGAAATGGCAAGCGCAAGAGAGATCGCTCCTGCTGTGCCGCCTGTAGGGACCGCGATATTGCCGCCAAAGCTGACGCGGTATCTGGCACGGCACTGATTCGTGATTCCGCGCAGTGTGACAATCCCGGACCCCTCTCTGTGAAATACATTGCCTGTCGTACACTTCACCGGAGTTTCCGTGAACACTACGTTCTGACCGGCAGTGACTTCCTGTGTAGAAATAGCTGTAAATTCTGGCATTATAAACCTCCTAAAAGTAATAGCGGCAGAGCAATCGCCCCGCCGCGTATCGCACAATCGGCGTAGCCGAACATCCTCATATACAAAACAGGGAAGGTGCAGGTGTTATTCCGTTTTTAACCGCAGCATCCATTGAACGTCACTGTGGGATTCCCATAGCAACAATTCGGGTTTGGAACGATGTAGGACGGGGAAGGGCAGGGCTTGAGCTGACCGACGATGTACGCGTTCTGAGCTGCCTGAGAAGCCGCAAGCTGAGCCGCGAACAGCTGCTGATTCTGTTCCGCGATCTTGGCATCCTTGGCTTCCATGCGCTGTGCGGTAAGCGCGTCAAGAATCGCTCTCGCATTTGCGTTCTGGTTTTCGAGAACGTCTCTGGTCGTGTTCTGAATCGTGTTGCGCGTGTCGCAAGCCTGGGTAGCGAGATTGTAGTTTACACCCTGGATTGCTTCTCTCGTCTCGCAGCAACAGTTGGCCTGCTGCATCTGCATGTTGTTCAGCTGCTGCATGAGTGCCGCCTGCTGATTGCAGCGGGACAGTTCAGCGTTCATGAAACCGTTGCTCATGTTCTGGTTGACGCCGGAGAAACCATTGAGCAGGGTGGTGTTCATGGCGTAGAACCCGTCGCACAAACCGCTCTGCATAAGATCGGCTTTCCTTTCGAGCGTAGATGCTGCGCTGTCAATCTGTCTCTGAATTGTTGCAAAATCGCTTGCAAGAACGTAATTGTCCGCAGCACCGGACGCCCCTCGACCACCAAACATGCCGTTTCCGCCCCATCCGCAGAAAAGGAATATCACAATGAGCCAAACCCAGCCATTGTCCATCCAGCCGCCGTTGTTCCGGTTGTTGCCGCTCACCGCAGCAATATCAGCCGGAGAAAGATCTGTACCTACCATTTTTTCTGTACCTCCTGTTTTGTTTTGTATATATACACTCCCTTTCGGGTAATGCTCCTATTTCAGAAAGGAACCAAACTGAGAAAGAATCGCCTGCGCCTGCTGTACAAGGGCATTGCACTGATCCTGCGTCATTCTGCCGCTGTTGAGTAGCTCCTGCACCTTCTGCTGTGGATCGCCTTGAAACTGATTCTTGAACCGCATGAGCTGTTGCACCATCGGATTCATACCGCTGTTCTGATTTCCGCCGAGTGCTTCAAATAACGGATTAGCCATTTTCTACTTCCTCCGATTCTTTCTTTTTCGTTTTCTTCGTGCCGTACTCGTCCACGCGCGCCACCAGAGCGGCGAACTCTTCTCGCGTGACGTATTCCTGCATCGGAGCGTTCATCGCGTTCTGTGGCATTCTGGCGGCTTGTGAGCGCTCCGTGTAATCAACGATCCGCATAGACGGCATTCCGGATTCATCCACATGCTTGATATAGATGGTCGGCTGTTCGCTGTCCCAGAGCGTCACAGTGGCTCCATTCGCTACAGGGTGAGATTTTGCTGCGGCTTCTCCCTGTACCCATATGATTCCCGTGTTCTGCTGTTGCGTCTGTCCTACGACAGGTTGCTGCATCATGGGGTTCTGCCGCAGCTGTGCAAGCTGATCCGGCATAGGCTGTGTGTAATACGGCGCATACGCCTGATAGGGTTGATTGGGGTATCCGTACATTCGTTATCTCCTTTTCTCCCAGTAATACATGGGTATCTTGTCTCCACTGTCCCACGAATCGTACCAGTCACCGTCATGAACACACACAACGTGTCCGGTCAGCGCAAGGATATAGGTTCCTCGCGGATGTTCTCTCGCGAAATCAGATACGTTATAGCATTCAGGGCATTCGTTCGGTACAATCTCACGCATGAATCCGTTGTGCCGCAGATATGCGCCCCAAACGCAGTTTGCAGACGGCATATCACACATGGAATACCCGGTAAGGCATACTCCGGTGTATACATCCTCCCATGACTTGCCTGTAGCTTTGGCAATCGCACGTATCACGCAGTCGCCCACGCTCTTTCCGTCTGGATTCGGGTTATACTTCACATACGCCATGTTCACCTCGCAACAAAAAAGCACTCTCTCGTTCTGATACCATTGTAGCATCATACGAGAGAGTGCTTTGTCAGTGTTTTAGCACCGTTTTGTCATTCTTTTTCAGAGTATAAACTGCATAATTTTGCGGGAGGCTGATGTATGGGCTTTTGCCGTCGTGCTGTAGCTATAGCCTATTCTATCGGCTATGACTTGCAAATCGGCAATCATGTCCACATACCTCATCGTCATAATACGTTCTTCTACCTTCGTCAGCGCGGCACGCCGGATAATCGAGCGTATCCTCTCCCGATCGCCGATTCCGCGCAAAATCCGTTGGCATGCAACGTCATATCGCGGCAAATTCTCGCCCCCTTATTCCTCCTTCTTTGCGTCGCCGGATTCTTCTTTTTCCGGCTGCTTGTCCTGATAAAACTGCCGTGCCGCGTCCACCTTGGCTTCGCCGAAGACGTATGCAAAAACGCTTGCCGCCATCGTCACAAGTCCCGCGACCTGCGCGTAGTCGTTTTCGGTGATCCCGAACACGGATGCAAGCCCCGCGACAATGCCCACCAGTGCCACCCACAGTTTACGGCTCGTCAGTTTCTGCTTCCAATTTATTTTCTGTTTCTCCATGTGTTTCCTCCGTTAAATAATCGTATTCCGGGATATACTTTGCCTTGATTTTTTCTCTGTTCTCAAACGCCGATTTCGCGAGATACCCGGCGATCCCGCAGCCCATCGGCGCGCCTATGTACGTCAGCAGTCCGTCGAGCGATACCGCGTCCGGCGCACGGATCATCTGCCACACGACAACACCCATGCCAAAAGCGATACCCGCGAACCACGCCAGCACCATAGCGGATACGACGCGCTTGCTGTACTGCTTGATGGTTGGTTTTCGCATCTTTGCGCCTCCAGTCCTAAGTTTTTGTACCACGATGTACCAAGTTGTCCGTAACTCGGCAAGTTACAGGCAAGTTAATTTTTGCGGGGAAAAGGCGTTATTTCCATGTTTTCTTCCTGTTTTCCCCGCATTCAGCAAGCGACACGCAAGTTGTAAGCAAGTTAGTCGCAAGTTGCACGCAAGTTAATACGTAACGTAGTTGTTAATCCTACGGTTGCCGACAGTCGCGTACTTGCCTGTGCCAGTTTTACGGACGTAGCTGCCGCCGCCATCGAGACAAATCACATCGTCAAACTTTTCGCCTTTGATCTTCTTCCAAAATTCCATGCCGTAGATGTAGTTTTTCGTTGCCGTCTTGCCGGAGATCACCCATATCTTCCCGTCGCGCACGCCGAGCCAGTTGCGGTACGTCGCGTACATACACGATTCGTCCCAGCCCTGCGCCTTGACGTAGTTGTAATAGTCCACATCGTCACCGCCGCGGACTGTAGGCACACCGGAGATCGCATAGATAGCGTCAGCAGGCGGCGCGTTGAGGTCAGCGACATACACCTTGCCGGAGGACGTTTTTACAAGTGTGGATACCTTGCGCCCGTGATACTGTGTGCTGGCATTATCATCGCACCCGTACCGCAGTTTGCCGCCTTTGACGTACGGCTTGATGTATTTCTCCGCATCCGGCGCGATTTTGCCTATATCGCATACCAGATTTGCTACAGGCAGGGTAAAGTTGCCCATTGCGCCCTTGTACGCGCCAAAGAACCCGCCGTTGATGTATCGATCCTCGGAGATGTTTTTCTTGCCCTGATCATGGTACTCAATACCGAAATCATCCGCACGGCAGATCGTCAGACCGTTGACAGTGTAGCACGTGCGTTCAGCAGGCTTTACCGTTCGCGCCGTGACCGTACCGACCACGTTGTTAATGCCCAGCACGTTTGTCGGATCAATGGACGTGCCGCTTTCCCGCACCTCAAAGTGAAGATGGGATCCGGTGGATTTTCCTGTTGATCCCTCCACACCAATCGCATCCCCTACTTTGATTTTCGTGCCGCGCGAAACAAGCCGTTTGGATAGGTGGCAGTAATAGTACAGCCGCCCGTCCTCGCCGTCTATGCGGACGTAGTTCCCCCACTCCGATGTGCGGTTTGTGGGATTGGTGATGATAATGGACTGTCCCACCACGCCACCGACCACGGCGCGTACCGTTTTGTCCGCGCCTACAAGATCGACGCCCTTGTGATACACGCATTTGCCGTTTAATGTGCGCCACCCGAACGGGGACGACACGCGAATCTCGCCTTTATATGGCAGTTGCATATGTGTGCCTCCTATTCTTTTTTCTCCGGTTCGTCCGGGAGTTTCATGATATAGTCATGTTTGTCCGTGGCGATGTCGTTGCCGCCGAGCGCGTGATAAGCGTTGTACGCACGGTTTTCGGCTTCCTTGGCATAGTTCGGGCAATAGCCCTTGCGCGAGTATTCCTTGTAGTTCCGCAGGATTTCTCCTCGAAGCAGGCATTGCACACCCTCTGCAGATTTTGCCACTCTCTCCTCCAGTGCCGTCACTCTCTGCTGCTTCATCCGCCACCACGTGGCACAAGCCGACAGCACCGATCCGCACACAAGCGGGACTGCCCAGTTAAGGATTCGTTCGATCATGTTTCCTCCGTTGGTTTGATATTTTTTTATTCTCTTACCCCGTGTAGTTCAAAATGACATCCGGGGAAGATAAGCATTTGCGCCCCGCCAATGGATGTGATAGACTGTATCCGCTTGTCGCCCCAATATTCTGTGGTTTGACTATTAATAGATCCATATACATTCGCAGGCCACGTTGTAGATGATGTTCTCATCACTTTTTCATATTGCTGTAACCCTGAGACATCCACTTCCCACACCGTACCAGAGTAACCGTCTGTTCTCAATTTTGGAAATCCACCAGTATAACATAGAGGCGAATGATCTCCTGTCATGCCCTTGTTAATTATGGTAAAACTAAAATTTGGTATGGTAGTTTCCCCTTTGTACGCCGGGAATCGAGCAAACAACCTGCATTTCTTCAAGGAAAATGCGTTCCCATTGTTGTCCGTATCAATAGTAAGAGCAGTGGTTTCCGCCGTGCCATCAGCAATATCAATGGTTTTGATAAGCTCCCACTTTTCCTCGCTCGGTATATCCACGGTTTCCGTCTCCGTGATCTTACCATCCGCGTCCACAGCTTTGACCTTGACAATCTGCCCGACTTGTGCGGTGGTGGGTTTTGGAATTGTATAATATGATACATCTTGTCCGAACGCCAATAAATCTGATGTATCCACCAGCTTTTTAGAACCATCATCTCTATTCGTCCCAGAAGTCGAACCGACGTATACGTCTCCAGCAAACCATGCGTTTCCTTGCCAATCAAGAGTATGCGCATTGGATTTTTTGCCGGGAGATTCACCATTGCCGACAATATGCGCTGATGTTGTATCTGGGATGTTGTAGCTACCTTGCGCGTGTTGGCATATTGCCGATGCCGTTGTTCCGTCTCCTTCGGCGTGAGAAGAATATCCCGATGCTTTGGTGTTCGAACCCTCTGTGTGAGAATTGTTTCCAGATGCTGTAGTGGTTCCACCCTCTGCGTGAGAATCGTCTCCAGATGCTGTAGCGTATAAACCCTCTGCGTGAGAATTGCTTCCAGATGCTGTGGTATATGAACCCTCTGCGTGAGAATTGATTCCAGATGCTGTGGTATCATAACCTTGAATCGTCGATCGATCTCCGTCCCCATATCGCACCGGAGCGGATTCTTGTGTAAAAACGCTGTCAGGAAAATATTCAAATGGGATCTTCACATATCCTTTATTGTTAATATCAAAAAACGAAACTGAATAACTTTTTCCTACTTCAAACACAATGCTGTTGTCTTGAATTTCAAAATAAAATTCTTGTCCACTGCCAAAGTATACGATTCCATAGATTTCATCACTATTAAAGCTGAAAATGCCACTGTCAAATCTGGCATTAACTTCATAAAATTTACCACACAAAAACAATCTTATCTGTGCGCCTTGCGATCCGTAGCCCGTAACCGATTGGATCGCTCCCAATACCTTATAACTCATTGCATTCACAGTGTGCGTTATTTTGCTTGCGGATTCCGCCGTAAACTCAATCTCTCCCAGAGGAGCCTCATCTGCTTCATAAAACGGTCGATTCTTCACATAATCTGCCGCCGTCTCATCATTCTGCGCCCAATCCGCCTGTTTCTGTTCCGCTGCGGCAGGAGCCGTCTTCCACTTTATCGGCTTCCCATCTTCATCGACCTCCTCCACAGTCAACACTTCCCCAACCTTCGCCACCTGCGGTGCGTCGATTTTCTTCCCAATCGCCTCACCCGCCGCTTTCGCATCAGCCGCATACCCCGCCTTCGTCAGCGTGTCATCCACATCCACCGATCCACCGGACACCGCCGCCCACGTGTATCCGCCGTCCGTCGCCGTGCAGATGTACAGCTTCTGCGTATCCTCGTCGCGGTAGAGCTGGTTCACCTTGCCCTGCGTTGCCGACGTGGGCGCGCCCTTGCCGGAGATGGTGGACACACTACCGTCTGCGTCCTGCACCACTACAGGAAGCGGATGCCACTGCCCGTCTGTGCCACGGTATTTCAGTGCGCCGATATTTTGCAATGTTGCCATGTTTCCTCCTTAAACAGATTTATGTATCACGTAAATGTAATAATACCCGTTAAATTTAAACGATTTGCTTTTCACCGTAAGAGTTGTGCCAGATCGTGTAATTTCGATTACTGTACCGTCTTCTACGCTGTCTCTGCATAGGATTTTTCCACTTGCACTTTTTATGTTTACTGCACAGGTAGAGGATAGATTATTCACCATGCCAGAGATAACTTCCGTCGAGCCAACAGATCCTGCATCCACGCCATAACGTATAAGATATATAAAAACAATATCGCTATCGCTCAACCCGCTTGGCAAGCCGTTCACAATAAAACTTGAAACCGAAGAAGAAACGCTCGTGGATAATTTAATTTGAGTGTATGACGCAGCAGATGAAGAAGCCACATTCACCGTGACTTTACCAGAACCGTTGTGGTACCCCGCGGGGATTGTCACAGAACCGTTGCTCGTCGCGGTAGATGTCCATGCACCGCGATTGGTCATGGTACCCGTCTTTTTTGAACCGCCAGAGTAGAACGTTTTGCCCGTCAGCACATCCGATGTAGCCGCGTTACCGTCAGTGGGAATTGTAGTGGTAGATGATACGCTAACCGTTACTTTACCGTTCCCGTTGTGGTATCCTTCCGGAATCGTAACCGAACCATTGCTTGTCTTTGTAGAAGTCCATGCGCCATTGTTGGTCATAGTGCCTGTAATCTCCGCGCCAGTAGCGTCTACGCTCTTTTTTCCGGCTAATATATCCTCTGCCGCCGCTGTGATACCGGACAGGTCAGGCGCGTCCGTAGAACCGGAACCTTTCGCGGGTAACGCCTGTGCCTTGGCTTTCAGCGTGTTCAGCAGGGTAGTGTTGTCTGTAATCGGTATGTTTGCCATTGTGTCACCTCATTTCACGCTTGCCATACGGTACTGCCGTTTACGACAAGCTTCTTTATTTCGCGGGTGGTGTCTCCGGATACGTAGTTGATTCGCGCCACGTTCGTGTACTGTGTACCGTTCAGGGTGAATGTGTAGTCTGTTGGGCTTGTCCATACGAAGGTATAGCATCCGTCAACATCGGTGCTATCAGATACCAAGAGAGAAGAGGAAAGATTCAAAGCGGGACGAACGCCATAGTCACCATAGTAAGCAATGCTGCTGCTCAAACCACCAGACGAGCCGACTTTCCGAATGCGGTCGGCGCTCGAGTAGTAAGGCGTTCTCGGGCACCAATGCCAAGCGGTAGTCTTGCTCGAAGGTTTGGAACTCGAAGGAGTGTTGCTGAAACATTGTTGAGTGACATACCCGATACGAGCGGTATTGTTTGTGTAGTACCCCCACGCCGCACCTTCGGCGATGCTGTCCTCATTCGAGAGACCGACTTCGGTTGTGGACGGCAGGAACACTTTGCGTACAACATCCTCATAAGAGCCACCGTCTACTCTCGGCTTGGCAACACGAATGGTTGTCGAGAGAATAGCGGCTTTTTCATCATCGGTAAAACCGTTCAGAAAGCCGGGGCGAGTTGCGTATTGAGTTCCATAGCCACCTGTACCCGCCGTAGTATCGGGAGAATGGTCTGCGCTATGAGCTGCGCTATACCATGCGCCCCCTACGGCATCTTTGTTGAGCCATTGGTCGAGGTTGGAGACGGAATAGCGGTTGTTACCGTAATTCTTTCGGTCTGCATTGCTGTTACTCGGCTCTTTGGCATCGAAACATCTCAGGTCAAGAATCTCAGCAGCGTGAAGCGTGATTGCGTTTGTCGGATATGCGGGAGTGCATTGATGGTTTTTGGCAACCACAGTCCACACAATCGGCTGCGCATCCTCGGTGTTCACCTGATACTTGCCGAATTTCACCTTCGCCCCAACCGCCAGATTGGATAATGCTTGCGGCATTACGACACCTCCGTGATGGTCAACGTCTGCGTGGTGGAATCATAGGATACCGTAGGATACGCGCTTGCCTTATTCTCCACAATAGACGTGATTTCCTGTATCAGCGTTTTCTGTGAGCTTACCTCATTCTTGATGTTGTCATTCAGCGTAACCGTTCCGCTCCCGCCATGGTAGCCCTGCGGGATAGTGACGGAATTGTCCGTGATACCGTTCAGCGTAAGCGATACATTGCCTTTGTTATCCATGGTTCCTGTTACATCCGCGCCGTTTGCATCTACGAATTTCTTACCCACGAGTACATCCGCCGCTGTTGCCGTTACACCGGAAGTATCATAACCGGATTGCACCGTATCGATTGCGTCGGGAAGTCCGGTATAATCCGCAGCCGCAGTGCCGTTCTTTGCCGTGATTTTCGCGTTGCATTGCGTGAGAATCGTATTGAGAGAGTTAAACCATGTCAGTACCCTTTCCGCGATAGTCATATTATCCTCCTATGAGCGTTTCCATCTGAGACGCAACTGTGTTGAAGTCTCCCATTACGCTCAATACGTGATCATACACCGCCTTGCCGGATACAGCGTTCGTTCCAGTAGACGTGACCGTTCCGTCTATCGTGATACCCGCCGCAGTGCCGTCCGCACCGTTCCGCACAGGAAACGTAGATGTAGTGGCATCTGAATACGTAATGGTGTACGTGTCCACTGTTCCCGCCGCTCCGTTTCCGCTTGTGCGTTCGATAGACACAATTCCTCTGCCGTCTGCGCCTTTCGCACCTGTCGCTCCGGTATCTCCCTTTTCGCCCGCCGCGCCATCCTTGCCGTTATACACGGGAAACGTGGATGTGGTGGTATCGGAGTACGTAATGGTGTATGTATCCGTGGAACCGGCAGTCCCGTTTCCGGAAGTGCGGATGATACTCACGATACCGCGCCCATCGTCGCCCTTGATACCGTTGATTGCGCCGATGTTCTTCCACTCCGTACCAGACCAGACATACACGTCATACGGAGAAGCCGTACCGACAAAGTACGCTTCACCAGGATTCGCGGTCGCCGGAAGGTCGCTTGCGCTGTTTTTGAAGCCGAGCGGCTTGAATCCCGCGCCGTCCTTGCCGTTGTATACCGTGAAAGCGGACGTAGTGGCGTCGGAATACGCAATGGTATAGATGTCCGTGAAACCGGCAGCCCCATTTCCGGTTGTGCGCGTAATGGATACAATCCCCCTGCCGTCCAAAATGTGCAAATCTTCACCGACAGGGAACAGTGCTACCTCTGCATCCGCGGGAATATCCGATTCCGTTTCGCCGTCTGCAAGAACATATACGCCGCTTCCGCCGCGTTCACCGGAATCACCCTTTGCGCCGCGCGGAATACCAAACACAAGACGCGCATTGGTATCCGTTCCCTCATTCAAGACGGAAGCGTCAGAACCGCTCGGAAGCGTTACGGTTCTCGATACCGCAACAGTAGCCGCTTCTCCATCGGCTCCATCAAACGCGCCGGAATCCTTGGCGGCTTGCAGAGCGTTTGTAATATCGTCCTGCATCTGTGAACGCAGCTGTTCGTAGACATTCGGCGTTTCCGGGATGGAATTCTCGCCCTTGCGCACAATGGTGTTCGGAATCTCCATTTCGCAGGGAAGCGTATATTTGCGTTTTTTTAGGACGTTGTTCTCGATGGCATATCCGCTGATAACCAGTTTTCCCACGCCGGACTGCTTGTACATCTCCGGGGGAACAATTACCTCTCCGCTTGCAAGCACCTCCACGGGAGAACCATACACCGGATAGAACGTCGCTTTGGTGAGCAGTCCTTCCCATTCACCGGAGAACACAAACGCCAGACGGTCAACGCCTACGGAGCCATATGTGCCGAGCGTAATCCTGCCCGGTTTGATCCATACGTCATTAATGGTCAGTGCCTGCGTCATCTTCTTCCTCCTGCTCCGACTTGTCTACTTCATCGTAAGCGGCCTTGATCGCTTCAAACGCCGCCACCTTTTTATAGCTATCCTCAATGGTCTTCGTATTCATCTCATTGAGAAAGTCCACGCTTTTTTGGAGAAGATACTTGATTTTGTCCTTGTTCATATGTTATACCTCCGTTAAATGGGTACGATTTTCGTTGTACCGTAATATATGCCGTCCGTGCAGAAAACGTAGTCTTTTGCGGATGATGTGCCAGCCTCGTCTCGTGTCGCGTTTGCCCGAATTCTTGTGTTGTCGAATGCGTTTATAGTCACATAAGACCGATTTGCAGAAATATATACGCCACTTGAAGACCCTGTATTGCTCACTATTGAAATACCGCCAGCCGCATTCAGGGAAATGGCTGGATAATACGTGCTGTTCCCCATAGAGAAACCTTCCGTTAGCAATTCCATTTTGAATCTGGAATCGTTCGCTTCTCCGCTGCCCATATCACCACCATGCAAATAGCCAAATGATATGTTTCTTGTACTATACGCCAATTTCAGCGTTAGTGAACTCGTTGAAGTCGTAGAGCCATAATCCGTAATCAGAGCGATTCTGTTACCGGAAACTGTTGTTGAACCGTTGTCCGACAAATCATCAGCAGTAATAAACTCCGCAGTGCCAGAAAGCTGAATCTTATCCGCGCTTATTTTGATAGACGATGTATCATCATTAATCGCTTCCATGATGACACTCGCCGCGCTGGAAGTCATGCCCGTGCCAGAACTGTTCACAAGCAGATCGATACGCGCCGACGCAGAGTTAGCCGTCTGCCGTATCGCCGAAATAGACTGAATCGCTCCATCCGCAGTGTTGTTCTTCCAGTATGTCAGAGAGCTGATACTGGATTCATTCGCGTTTGCCTTTTGGTTGATGGACGCAATAGAGTTTGTCGCTTCCGATTTCCACTGTGCCAAGGAAGTGATACTGGATTCATTCGCCGTTACCCGACCTTCCAGCGACGCAAGGGAAGTTGACGTTGACGTTTTCCATTCCGAATACGCTGTCCATTTCGCTTCGTTGCTGTTGATGTACGTCTGGAAATACGTCTTCGCGTCATTCGCGCCGTCAGACCATTTCTTGAACAACGCTTTCGTATCGTCCGAAAAATTGTCCATGTCAAGGTTATACATCATGTCAAGCTGGTCACGGTTTTTCTTCGTGATTTCGTTCCGCAGTGCTTCCAGTTCGTCCTGCATTCGCGAGAATCGTTCCAGATCGGACGGGTTTTCCGTTTTCGCCGCGCGTTTCGACGTATCGGGAATACTCGTGCTCAGATAGGACGGTTTCTTAGCTGTTTTTATACACGTCACCTCCCCACGAAATCATCAGTTCCGCCGCATGGACAATCGCCTTGCCGTGTCCGCATATCCGCAGCCGGTGGCAGAACGCTCCAAATCCCCGTAACATTCCGCGCATCTCCTGCAAGCCATACTTACTGGAATACAGGATACGCTTGCTTGTATTGGCATTGAATTTCTCCCCATCCCGCAGAAGATACGCCGATACTGTACTGCCGTGCCATATCTCCGCAAGAAGCGTGATTTTCTTGGCGCGCCGAACATCAAGCCGTCCCGCAAACATGAGGTCTGTCTCAAACCACCAGTCGCCGTAATCGTCCGGATTGAAAGACGTATCAGAGGAATCCGCGTCCTGCTCCGTATCGTCAGCCGGACGGATCATCACAATGTCGCCGTTTGACAACAGTCCGTACAGACCGTTGTCATTCGCCGCAAACTGTTTCACAGGGCTTGTCACGTCAGAACCGCTCCAAGTGCCATTTTTGAGCCTGTAGAGCGCGTTTCCTATCTGGCAGTACAAACTATCCTTGTACCCACCTAAGACCGCCCCTGTGTAATCCTGTAGTTCCAGGGGTGTGCTCATCAGCTTAGGCGTGCCACCGCCGAACGCATACACGCCATCCTGTGACGCGAAATACAGTACACCGTTCGCTTCCGCTATCGCGTATTGGTTATCCGCACCATAAGAGCCTACATCCACAATGCGGAACGGATTTTTGTTGTTATAAACCAGCTGCATGAAGTCCTTTTTGAACAGAACCACATGATTATCATACGTATAGATTCCGGTGAATTCTCCATCTGCTTTGACATTGGACTGCGACATGGAAACCCATGCGTGCGCGGAAGATACATCATCCGCGGTATCCAAATCCCAGTTGGCATAGTCGTTGTATGCCGACGCGTACACCAGATTGGAATCTACACCGAACACGCGAGAGCCATATACGGATGCCATGTGCAGGTTGGGATATGTCGATCCGAGAGAGGAGATGGGATTGCTTGCGGCGGGACGGAAGTCCATTGATACGCAGTCGGGGAAGATGAGCAGTTTTCGCTCAAACGTGGAAGCGACAATGTTCTCCGTGTTCTTTGCCACATTGAACTGCACCACAGACCGCTTGCGGAAGTCGAGCAGGTCGTTTTTCGCGTCCCCGATAACGCCTGTTCTGGTGTCGTTCCCGCACTTCCAGTCCACTTTGATCTTCCCGGAATCGCGGTAAATCACGATGAGGAAATCATCGAACCCGAATATTCCGATTGGCTCTGCGTAGTGCGCATAATTCGTGAATTTATGAGAAGCGGTGATTTTCGGGGGGTCTATGTCTACACCGGAGCAGTCGGAAATCTGTCCGCTGTCTATGGTATCCGTCCGATTGATACCGCCCCACCCCCACCGCAGAATACTGTAGCGGGATTCTGCCGGCGGCAGGGAAGAACTGAGATATACAAATTCATTATTTTTATCTGCCATACCGCTCATTCCTCTTTGCCGCCCACACCTTAAGCGATTCGAGCTGCGTGTTGTAGTCGTTCAGCCATTTCGCGGAAAGTCCGTCCTCGTTCGCGATTTTATACGCTTCACCACGCATTTTCGCGCCCACAAGGTCGAGCCATTCCACCGGCACCATGACGTGCGATGTGGTGCTTGTCGCCGTTTTGATAGGAGGTCGCTTTCGATATACAATCACCATCTGTTCCGCGTAGATCGGAGACTGCGCGTACAGCTTGCCGCTGTAATCCGTATAGTACAGCGGTTTCTCCGGATACTGCAATGCGGCGGTCTTTCCGGACCTCTCCAACTCTAGGTAGTCCATGAACACTGCAATCACATCGTCAAACGTGATGCTGTCGCACCCGACAGCCACAGGAAGATCCCTCAGCGTGACCGTTACCTCTGCCGATGAATCCGTTACGTCTTTTTTTACAACGTCGTACTCCTTGAAAACCTCGGTGTACAGGATTTGCTCCACGGATGCAAGCCACCTGTACCAGCTTGCGTCCGGAATGACGATGGTAATATCCGATTCATCCTTGACGGAATCGATGAAGTTTTTTGCGGTAATGCCGGAATCGTACATATTACACCCCCATAAATCGCTTGCCGTGCACCGCCGCGCCCCATATCGTCTTATACGCATAGTCTGCTTCGGCTATGTAATCCGTCTTGCGGTCCGTATCCTTCGTGATCAGGAACAAAATGTTGTCAACGATAGCAGGGAAATACTCGTCGTACACGGATATATCGTCGTTGATCGTCATCGGTTTCTGGTACGCGGAAGCATATACATACTTCTTGCCGTATCGGGATTCCAGTGCGCGCACGGTGCTGTCCAGGTGTCGGATAAACGCCGGTTCTCCGCAAGGATTTTCAGCCGTGATACGATCATATAATTCTTTCGTAGTCATAAAAGCAAAACGGGAGACAGGCATATTGATTTGTTCCTGTCTCCCTTCTCCTATTCAGATTTTGCTCATGGATGGGAGGTATCAGCCCCCCGTGGTTGCGTCGCAGTCGTACAGCTCGACGCAGCCGCCCGGATTGTAACAGATGAGTTCCATGTAGTTCGCAAGAAGCGCGCGGTACTCGGACGTACCCGGCTGAAGCGAGAAAATGGAACCGTTGTCGTTGCAGTAACCCCAATCGGTCTGGCGCAGTTCGAACGTAGAGGTATCCACGCCCCACATCTTCGTGGACGGCACGAACTGTTCGTTCACGATGGTTGTCAACTGATTGCCTGTCACAATATCGTAACCGACAGCACCGCCATGGAACGTGCGCTTCTCCACAATGGAGTGATTGGAAGACCGGGAATACTTTTCGTAGGCTTCAAACGCCTTATCGCCGCACATGATGAGGTCAGTCTTTACGCCATTGACGCGGTTTGCCCAACGTACAGCGTTCGTCAGTTTCACGTCATCGATGTCGTGACCGGCATCAATGGAGCGCGGTACAATGATCGGGTTCGTTGCCTTGTCCAGACCGTACAGCGTGCCCGTCTGCTTGAAGATGGCACCCAGACCGGTGATTTCGCGCTTGTACGAGTTCTGCACAGTCAGGAAACCGTAGGTATTGCTGGAAGTCTGTGCAGTGGACGCGGTAACGTTCGCGCTGAGGGTAACCTTTTTGTTGTTGTGGTCAATGGAAACAATCTGGATTGCGGAATTGGTTGCGTCCAGAGTACCGTCCGTAGACGCCGCCGCAGAGTACTTGTATACGTCCACCGTGAGACCGACCATGAGTTTGGTTGTATCATCAACGGTAATCGTATTGGTAGCCGACGCGGAAGCGGTAATGTTCGCCAGTACGCCGGTACCGTCACCGAATGCCATACGACCTACGTTCCATTTTGCGGCATCGTAGGAAGCCTGCACGTTGTCCATGACGGCATCGAGCATTGCGCCCGGATCGCCCTTGCCGAGACGAACGGTCTTTTCAGACACGCGCATATCGACGTATGCGTCCTTGGAAGTCAGCTGGAAGTTTTCATAAATGGGTGCGTTTGCGTTCGGCGTTGCCACGCGCTCCTGCGACATACCAAAGCCGCCGCCGATACCGATACGTGCACCAAACCGCGCTTCATTGGCACGGAGTTTGGTTTTCTTGATCTTCTCCAGGAACGGAGACGCGGAGATGTTCAGTTCGTTTTTGTAGAACGGCAGAACATCTTCAATCAGTACTTTTTCGATGTTGATTAAATCCTGAGGTTTCTGCATATGTTTTTACTCCTTGTTTTCTATATTCATCAGTAATCTGATGTCGTGTGATTTATCTCCATCCGAAACGCTTTAGAGCGCGTTCGCGGATTTCGTTCATGTCTTTCGGCTTGCTTTCGGGGATCGGGCTTGCATTTGCCGTACCGGATGAGGGTGCAATGGTGGGCACCTCCGCGTTCTGCTTCTGAATCTCCGTGGCGCGTTTGGTTTCCAGAGCCTTCATAACTTCCGGAGAAGCGAGTGCTTTTTGTACCAGCTCCTCTGTGGTCATTTCCTTGGGCTGTAGGTAGTTCAACCCGCGGTCAATCAGTCCGCCAAGCATATACCGTGTAGCCGCATCCGCGCCATTGAGAGCCGGGGTGGTGGAAATGATACGCTCAATGTCCGCGTCACGGTCCCGGAACGACGCAAACCGGGGGTCGGCATAAATCGTAGCCTTTGCCGCATCCGCTTCCGCGATTCTGCGCTTGGCTTCATATTCATCACGCACCGGGGCGATCTCCTGCTGTACGGACGCTGTGGCTTTCTTGATTGCATAATCCACTACGGACTGCTGCCATTCCGCCATTTTCTGCGCCTGTTCATTCTCGCTCATATATCGCATTCCGGCAAAATCGAGCGTGGGAGCAATGTCTTCCGCTTCCTGCTGTGCTTCCGGTGCAGGCTGTGGCGCAAACTGCCCCATAATCGCGCCCTCTGCCGCCTGGGACTGCTGCTGCGTTGCCGCTCCTGTCTGCTGAAGCTGTGCCTGCAACTGCTGATTCTGTGCCATAAGCTGCTGCACAAGCTGCATCATGTCATAGTTCTGGTTCGGCTGATTCACCACGGGAACGGCGTCCGGTGCGGTCTGTGCCTGCGTATTTGCCATATCATGTATAGCCTGTGCCTGCGTATTTGCCATATCAGGTGCAGCCTGCGCATTTTCCGCCGGTGCCGCATCCGCATCACGTCCAGTCTGTTCCATAGGTTCTGCAGCATTTTCCGCCTCCTGTGCCGCCGTTTCCGCTTCCACAGCGGATTCTTCTGCGTTTGCCGCCGCATTTTCTGCCGCGTTCTCTTCCATAATCGCTCGTTCCATCGAATCGCGAATGGAATCCATGGAATATTCTTTTTTTTCGTTATCCGGCATGTGTGTTCCCTCCCTGTGCCGCCATCATTTGCGCCATCATTGCACTCTGCTTTTGCGCAAGTGCCTGCTCATGTTCGTCTATGTGTGCTTCAAAAGCCGCCGCGTATTGTGGCATAGCTTTCATTAGTAACCTGTAATCCATCGAAAGAGCGTACTTTTTATGTTCTTCAAGATGGATCGCATCATCATCGTAGCGGTAGCGTTCCGGGAGTACACCCTGTTCGAGGAAAGTGTTCTCACGTCCCGCATTCTTGCGCTGCAACTCGTCCAGAGTGAATGCATCATTAGATGACCCATCCCCAAGGAAAAGCTCCCGCGCGCGCTGTTTTGCCGATTTGGACAACTGCCCATTATCATCGGTAAAAGCGCCTATCTGCAAAGCCTGCACAAAGTCTTGCCGTTGCTGGTCTTTGCTGTGCCGCAGCTCGTTTTCTGCGGTATACCGCACGTCGTAGGAATTAATATCATCAGAGCACCATGTGTAGACATAACCTACATCATCCGCACCTGTGATTTGCATTGTCCTGTATCCACTGGAATACGTCTTGTTAAGCCGCAGCCACACCTTAGCCATAGCAAGTACAGCGTCCCGAATATTGTCCGCAGTAAGGCTCATACGAGTGTTGTCAATCTGCCGTAGGTTATCAATAGCCGTACCGGACGTTACACCCGTCGGTGTAGCACCCACCACCATAAGCTGTGATACGCCTGCCACATACTCCATATCTGTGGCTATATGGTCTCTCTCTGACAGCACCGTACTCGGTAAATCGGGATACTGTAGGAAACTCGGCTTGTCGCCGACGTTGCGGTATATCAGGATCGTACCCGGTTCCACTCCCGTGGCATCCAACTCATCCAGATTGGTGATAGCCCCCTCTGGAGCAATCAGCGGATTTGCCGCGATGGTATCAATGTAGTCCTGTATCTTGTTGACGATACGGTTGTACGTCCGCTGTAGCGGTATCAGGTCCTGCACCGGCGACTTGCCGAAGAACTGCCCCGCAACAGGCTTGGATTTTACCGCCACCAATGGCATTTCCCCCGCCGGAAGATCTCCGTAGTATACGATAGCGTCCCGGATAATGATGATAAGCCTCCCCTTGGGATAGTCTCGCGACGGGTTTTCGAGGTAGGTAATTACCTTTTCCACATCGTCCACCGATTCCTTGCCCATGCCGATGGTCATGTTCGTCCTGCCGTGTCCGGTCAAGGCGTTCTCCATCGGCGTAAGGACGTAGGTTTCCATCGTCTTTCCTTTCAGCTTGATACCATAGAGATCGTATATTTCGCCTACGTCTCGCACCTGCTCAATAATAATATCGTGCTGATCCCGTATCTCCTGCACGCACAGGGAAGCGGGGAACACCTCATAGGATGATACAAGCCCGAAATCCAGACCACCCGTTCGGATAGGCTTCTCCGGAACCAGAACATCGCCGTTGGCATCGACAATAGCGGATTCTCTTGCCACCAAATCGCCGCGATTGGGATCCCAGTAGGACAATGTGAACGCCGTGCCTGTTAACTCCGCCCATGCGATTAGTTTATCTTTTTTCGTCTGGAAATCCGTGTCGCCTTGGCAGTACATCAGCAGCTTTGTGGATACCTTAGCCTTGGCGTAATCGTCCATTTCAGCCGATCGTGGCTCAACAACCATATCGTAGTTTACCGATTTGAGATTGGCGTGCCGCGTCTCCATCAGCGGGGCAATGCGATTGTACACTCTCCGCTCGTTGTCCGTCCGCGTGGGGATCATTTCATCATCAATCCGCCGTGACGATATGTTTATGTCGCAGTTTTGGTGCCCCGCCACGAAATTGGCGTTGAGCGTCCACTGTAACTCCAGCATCCCGCGCTCATCCCGCCGCCGCTCCAACTCCTGCTTGATGTAGCCTACAAGGTCCTCCTCATAGACTATATCACCCTCCGAATCCATTGCCATGGGCGCGTCTCTTTGCCGGATATCGTCCTGCTCGTGCGGTTTTCTGCCGCCGAAAATCTTGTCGAGTATGCTCACTTGTTGATCCTCCGATCATCTTTATAAGGCGATAGCACGCTCCTTGTGCTGTTTCGCCCGATTTTGTGCTCTTCCGGGGGCTTTGCAATGTCTAAAGCAAGGATACCGCGAATCATCCGCAGCTCCTTGACAATTACCGGACAGATAATGCCGATAATCGCCACTTGCGAAGCCATCCACAGCATCACAGCAATCAATACTACTGTATCGTTCATGCTTCTTCCTTAGCAACAGTACGCTTTCTGGTGGTTTTCTGCACTGCCGGAGCATCTTCCACCGACTGCGTTTCCGGCGTGTCCGGCGTTTCTTCCTCGTCTTTCAGCAGCTCCAGAGCTGCCGCTAGCGTGGTTTTCGCCTTGTCCTTGCCGACAAACTTGACATATTCCTCTACGATGTCTCCCAGGCAGTCCTCGCAGATAAATAAGGGATTATATCCCAGCGTACCACGATGGATAATCAGCGTGTTGTGATCGTAGCATTTGTCCACAGCACACTCTACCCATCTGCCGGTGCTGTAAACGTGCAGATCAAGCTTGCCATGCTCCTTACCTAATGTATTTGCCATTATATTTACCTCCTCACGCGCCCTCTTTGCATCTGCCCGAAAACGCGCTTTTTGTGTTCGTCTATCATCTTATCTTCTGGTGTGCGTGTATCCGCCGGTTGCGGGATCGTTGCCCTGGAAACGCACCAATACCGCAAGCTGTCCGGCAAATGAGTAACCTCATGCGGTTCCTTTGCTGCGTCATTACAATTTTTTTCGTCCGCTTTGATGGTGGACAGGCACCGGATAAGGTTTTTGCAGGTACTGAATATCTGTAGCCTTGCCGTTTTGCCATCCCCGGAGGTATCCGGGAGCGGTTTGAGCCGCTCATGGACCTGCGCCCATCCTTGTATCCTGTCATTACTTGCCTTGGTGAGGTATACACCATTGTCCATATATATCTCCGCCATGGTTCGCCCGGTGTCTTTTGTCCTCGACCACATATCCGGTGGAGCATAAGTAATGTAGTCTTGCTTTCGCGGAGCACCATCAATGATAGCCTGCGCCGCGTCTGATACAATCAACCCCGGCTTATATACCTCTCCCACCACATATGCCACATCATGCGGATCGACTGCCACATAGAGGCATGCCAGAGCATCGAGACCGTAGTCTATCGCGCGGGTGATCTCCCAGTGATCCGGTATCGCAAACGGAGTGCAAACATGCACGCTCTCCGAAAACTGCTCAAAAAACGCCGCTCCATCAACGCCCCAATCACCCAGACCGGACACCCTGTATCGCTCAGGCTGTTCAATCCGCATCCGTTCGAACTCTGCCTTATCATCATCGGATAACCACTCGTTGCATTGATATGTAGTGGTGATTGCCAGTACATCGGGATCCTCGCGATCAAAGAACCGCGCCTTGATCCATGTAGAAGGCGACCACGGGTTAAATGTCAGCGTTATCTGCCTGTAGTAGCCGTTTGGCAACTCGCCCATCATGCTCTCTACCAGCTTGTCAAAATCCTGCTCATCCTCGATCTCATAAGCCTCCTCGCACCAGAGCCAACACAGCGTACCCACCTCACAAGTGATTGAGGTGATCTTTAGAGGATCGTCCATGCCCCGAAAGTAGATTTTTTGCCCTGTTGGAATATACCTTATCTCCATAGGGCTCTCCTTGATGGCAAAATACGCATCCAGTCCGAATCGGTGAATCGCCCACTTAAGTTCCGTAAAGCAGGAATCATGCAGGGTGTTGTAGTATCGCCGCACCACCAGAGCGTTGGATAACGGATACTTGATGATCTGATAGATAATTTTTAATGCTTGCGTTTTGGATTTTTTACTCCGCCGCGATCCTTTGACGGCGATATACCGCGCCTTTGACCGCCACATTGTGCCATATCCGCCGCCAACGATAGACGGCAAATCAATCGATACCGCATTAGCCATCCAACTTATCCTCTCCCGCTATCACCACCGGCACACCGCCCTTGATATCCTGCTCCTGTTTGGTGGAGTAACCAAATCCACCCATCCACAGCCCTGCGAGATTAGACGGGATAGAACCATCCTCAAACATGCCACGCGCTTCACTTTCACAAGCCGCTGTGATCTGCTCTACAGTTTTTGCAAACGCGGGATTGTCGGCATAATCGGCATACCAAGCGGACGGTGTAGCACCGCAATAAAGGCAAAAACCCTTAATAGTAGGCGAACGTGGTGCAGGAACGTCTACAACAGTCACCATACACGTTTCCTTATCTATAATGGTCTGTTTTTTCATGTGGTTTAGGCACCTATCGCTGTATAAGTATTCATCGAACAGCTCTGCCATGTCTTCCGCATCAGCCCACACACGCCCGTTGTTGCTGTCTGGAGCAATGTAAAGTTTCACATTCTTCACTTTAGGCACTTTTTTTCACCCCCTTTCAGGTAAGTAAAGGCTTTTCTCAACGGATTATTGTAACCTTAAAGGTAAATCCTACTTACACACCACTATCATTTTAAGTTTGCGCTACACTATATATAGTACCTATTTAGTAAGTGCTACACTATATGCTGTACCAATTAAGTAACTGCTACACTATAGTTGCTGCGCTCCTATAGATCAGCCCCCATATCTTGAGCCCCGAGCGGATACAGCTATACCCCCACAATCGGGAGGTAAAGCTATCATGCCGTGTCAGCCCCCATAGAGCCGTCACCCGTCGCATTAACACCCCCCTGCATCAATCCCTATAGGGCACCATCAGCCCATGCCCAGTGATCGATCCCTCGTCTGATCCGCCAACCCACGCTTTTTGGGCGGGAGCGTGAGACCCGCTGACGGGCATCCGCATAGGAGGGGCTGCGTATGTCCGGTGTGTTTTTTTGCGGCGGTGCCATCTACACCTACAGCGGATTAACGCCACGCTGTGCCTAAGGCGTATGTGGGGCAGGGTTTGCCCTTTGTTGGCACTATTATACCACATTTACTATAACTAAAAAGTGACATTGTTTTCTGAATGTTCTCCGTGTTTCTGCCGCATTTCCTTTTGCGCAGATAACTAATTAGGGAATAAAAAAGAGCCTACCTTATATATATGGCAAGCCGCGAAAAAAATCTTAAAAAAATTTGAAAAACCTATTGACATACCTCACATTGTGTGGTATAATATAGACACAGTAAGGAAAAACACATACAACAAAACCAAAGGAGATACAAAAATGAAACGCTACAATCTTTGCACAATCGTCAACTTTATGGAACGCCTGCAGAACCATGGATACGCCATCGTGAGAGATGGGCACATCAAGCCGGAGCAGGTAGACCACAGAGAATCCTACGGACTGAACCTTGTCGTTGAGGTGCCGGACGAAGTAAGAGTGCTTAATGGCGAGTTTGGTGACATCCTCGTAACGGCCGACAAAGATCTGTGGGCAGGCGAATACAACCTGAAGGACGGCATCGCGCCGTTATCCTACAGCGAAGCAAATAAGGCGCTTGTGGTTGGAACGCAGTGCGTCAAGGGAATCAAAATCATAAGCAAAGAAGAAGTGTAAAGGGGGGGAGCACATGACACCGCAGGAGAAGAAAGGATGAATAAAATGAAAACAACAATTACAGTGGTAAGAAGCGGGTTCGGAAATGTTGCGGATGAATGCTGGTTTGATCAGAAGTACAGCGGCGGGTTGCCGTACCATGAAAAGGAAGTGGAGTTGCCGGAAGGATGGAGCGTTGTTGATGATGGAGCGGAGCCGATAGGAGCGACGTGCTATGCTCCTGAAGGAGACATCGCAGTAGCTTATACGATGGCAAACAAAAGCACGGATTACAAAAAGTGCCTGTTCGTGGAATCGAATCGACACTTGTTGAAATTCGAACTTTGAAACCAAAAAAGGAGAAAATAAAATGAAAAAGATCCATGGAAATGTTGTTTCGACAACAAGAAAAAACAAAGAGAAATACTTATCTGAGGTGATTGCATCCGAAGACGACATCGGCATCGAATACATGGGCGGCGAGATGGCTTTCACCCCCGGCAAGAGCGGCTTGTATATGTGGGCTCCGATCGGCAAGAGCGACGATTACCCGTTCAACGACGTTGAGCTCTACGCGGAGATCTACCACGACGAGGATGAGTACGATCTCGACGAAAACGGAGAAATCATCAATCCGGAGAAGTTCGACGATGGAGATTATGAGTATCTCAAAAACGAGATCATCGCGCAGGCTAAGGAGCGCGGGATTGATCCGAAGCGGCTTGTCTTCTTCTACGATTGCTTCGACGTGTGAGGGGGAGATGACCAAATGGCAACAACAGTTAGCCTATACACATATGTCTACCCGGACGAATTGAAGCAGTATGGCGTGACGAAATCGACAGTGTATGTCGGCAGCTACACGCCGCCTGAACCGGGAGCAACCATCCTGTATGGAATAGGACTGATCGCGTCTATACCGGATGAAGCCACACTGGCAACAAGAGAAGACGGAGCCGCGCTCTACTCGCCCGGCGTTGAGACATATGTGCATGGCAACAACGTCGAGGACTTCCCCGCTGTGGTGCAGTACAGGGTGAAACCGAGCGCCCTGCTTGTATGGGGACGCCCGATGCGAGGCCTTCACATACTCGACAAGCAATTTTATGGATATTGAGGAGGAAAATATGAATCATATCACATTTGTGGACTACACCGGAGCATGGCCGAACCTGTGTGCCGGAATCCTGACGCTAATCATCGACGGCGAAACCGTCACGTTCGGCACCGCTACATCGGCCGAAAAACCGATGCACGACCGCTTCTGGCGTAGCGGCGGCTATACCAACTGGGCCACCGAAGAAGTCGTTGAGCGCGGCTGGTGTGTATGCGCCGACGAACTGCCGGAGCAGTACCGATCCTATGCGGACGAGATCCAGGAGGTCATGGACGCCAACATCCCGCACGGGTGCTGTGGGGGATGCATATGACCGTCGCACAATTCCACATCTGTCGCAGCGAACTCGACCTCGTCCCCAACCGCACCGAATTTCTCAAGCGTTTCCCAGACGTTGATCCGGGGGAGCTTGTGGACACCTGGACACTGCTGCAAGATTACGATTTCGCAGCCGTCCGCGCCCTGTCCGGGCTGACGCAAGCCGAATTTGCAGCTCGATACAGCATACCGCTCAACACGGTTCAAGCGTGGGCACTTTCGCAAAGCTCGCCAAACAAGAGAAACATACAGCCGTATATGCTCGATATGCTGGCTGTGGACACAATAAACGAGCGGTCGCACCCATCGTCTGGACCGACGTATATCGTATAAACCCAAAAAGCAAGATCCGTAAAGGAGGTTCACCAATTGCCAAGATACATAGACTTAGACATTCTCCAGCGCAACGAACTGTGGAAACGCCTACAAGAGAATGGTGTGGCAGACATAACGGACATCATGCAAGCGTTGCAACAGGCAGCAGAACAAACACCGGAAGTGGCAGAAATAGTACGCGCGCGATGGATTAAGGAAGTAGACGAATTTGGCGTCACCCGGCAAATTTGCTCCAACTGCGGGCATTGTAGAGTGGGATTGGCTAAACTCGGATACTGTGCTGTCTGTGGCGCGATATTGGATCAATAACAACACAAAAAAGCAGGAGCCGTAAAGCCCCTGCTTATTGTTTTTGGTATGCGTAATTGCCTTTGATGTTAGCGTTAAAGTACCGCCCAAGCGACACACTGTCGTAGAAACTCTCCCAAACATCTTCCGGAACATCGAAATAGTGATACTCCGCACCGGAATCCCGGAACACAACAATCAGCACATTGTTCCGGCTGTCATACCCCACCCGCGAGAAGCACGTGCTGTCCGGTGTGTTGTACACACACTTTGTCGCGCTTTCGTATACAGTCAGCGCGTCCTGCCGTGTCTGCAAGTCCGAACCACACGACGCGAGACACAGCGCGGTCAACAATACAATGAGTATTCGTATCACTGTTGTTCGCCCTCGTATTTCTCTTTCAGCGTTTTCGCTTCTGCACGTATTCTTTGCATTTCGTCGATAGCTTCTCTATACGCGGCCAATATGTCATTGTACTCTTGCTCTGTCATCTTCCCGTCATGGTAGTACGCATGTATATCGTCTGGTTTTACCGCTTGTACGTCTGCTTTCAGTTTTCTATATCTGGAAAGCAGCTCACGCATTCTGTTCTCATAGTAATTCGGGTCAGGTTCTTCTTTTGTTTCCGCCTGCTTATGTGGTACAGCCGCTTGCACGTCCGACTTCCCGCAATACAGGATCGCCGCATTGATTTCCATCCAAATCATCGGTAATTTGGTCATATCATGTTGGTCATTTGCAACTTTTATCGCAATTACAATCAGCCACACCGCTATACACCACAGGACGGATATTAAATGCGCTTTCCCAACAGAAAGGGGTCGGCGTAATATTGCATATCTGAGTATTACAAAAAACAGAGGGAAAATGAGGAAATAAATCACAACATCAATCAACGCCGCGATTATCGCTCCAACTTTTGTCAAGTCGTATAGAAATGAGAGCGAGTACATCGAATAACTCAAAAAGAACCCTATCACAAGGTTCACAATTGCCGCGCCAATCCCGAATTGTATGCGTCTCATCTTCAATGCCTACCCTTAATAGTAATTTATGTCCATGGCATACGGAACCATTTTTTCAAGAGTTTCCCTGTTTTCGCCGTGCGCCGCAAGATAATCAACGCAAGCATGCAGTATATGGTCAGACGAATCTGTAGATATTCCAGAAGAAGGTGCAAAAGAAGTGATTTGTCCAGTAGCTCTCATGGACGTGATCATGTTATACAGCATGCACACGCAGGATTTTTTACCGTCAGCGCTTTCGTAATCTTTGATACCGTCTTGCGAATATGCCATACACTTCACAACATGGTATACTACTTTCTTGATAAGCCAAATATCGATATCTTCATTTTGTTGCGCTATGAGAAAGTTTTTTATAGTCTCATAGCAAAACCATATTGATTTTTGTTCTTTCTTGTCAGGACGTTTCTTTATCAGTTTGCGGCAATTTCGTTTGAAAAACACGTAAGTGTGTTTATCTATGTAATCAGAGCCAAAAACAATAACATATATCGAAATCGTAAAAATAGCTGGGAATAGCCGTTCTAATATCGTCTCTTCTTCTTCCATCGTTTTTTACCCATTTTCACCACTGGAACCAAGCTTTAATCACAATCAAAGCGATCCACAGGTATACGGAATAGAAAGTAAGCACAAAATGTGCCCTTTTCATCATCACATACGCATATTCATCAATTCCACTGCCAATGAGAGAATGCGCATATACACGCGTGGCAACAAAAAGAACCGAATACGCTATATAAAACCATCTCGTGCCGAATTTATACGTAAGAAACGCAGCTACTGCGAACCCAGCAAGACTTAAAATCATGCCAAATTTCGTAGACAAAAGCCTTATTGAATCATCAAGTATCTTGTTCTTCGCGCTGAAAGCCTTTTCTACTTGATATAGTGTCGTGCTATTCAGGTATATCCGCTTGGCTTTCGCGTACATGACGCACAGGACAATCCACAAAATGATAATCATTTCGTCGCACCTATAATCCTCTCTGCCATATCTGCCGCATCATCCAGCTTCTTCATAAGGTCGCGCCAGAACTGCCCACGTATGGCAATTTCCGCAGTCAGTAAGGCAACGTCCCGCTTGTCCGGAGCGATTTCCCGTATTGCCTGTATCAGTTTTTTCTCACCCGCCGACAGCTCTATTGTTGTCACCGGGTCTTTTTTTGTTTCTTCAAAAACGATGGATTCCGCATCCTCGCCATATTTCGCGGCGATCTTCGATACAGAAGCCGCGCTCGGATCCGTTTTCCCGGTTTCCCATTGGCTAACCGCACGCTGCGACACGCCAGCCACTTCGGCTATTTCCGTCTGTGTCACGCCGTGTTTCAGCCGTATCTCCTTTACTCTGTTCATAGCTTTCACCTATAAGATTCTTCGTTCCTATAGAAAAATACTATAGGTATTCTTCTTCTAAACACTTGTAATACAACTTGTAATGTGGTATAATACTATCTGTAGATAGGAACTACAAGCGTTTATTCGCTCTTATACCGAGCGATAACACATTCTTCAAATTGCTCATACCATTCCTCCGGCAGTTTCGCCAGAGCCAGTATCAACCGCTTTTTTGATTCCTCCGAACCTTTCAAGAGATCGGCAAGCACATCGGTGAGTTCTTCCTCTATCGTGAGCGGCTGGTGCATTTCACCGTCTCCATATCTCAGCCACAACTCGTTGACGTTGTAGACGCGGCAGATACTCGCAATCACCGCTTCACTTGGTGTAGTCTTACCGTTCTCGTACCCGGCTATGGTAGTCTGGGCAAGGTGCATTTTCGCACCGAATTTGCTTTGCGACATGCCGGTTTCTTCGCGAACAGCCTTAATTCTTTCGGCAATCTCCATTTTGCCCCGCCTTTCGCACATTATGCAACTGTATTATACCACAACAGACGCTGATTGTCAATCGAGTAGCGTTAAAAATAATATAAAAAAATAACGAAAACCGCTTGACAAATAACTGTAGAAGTTGTATAATAACCTTGTAAGCTAAAGCCGAAACGCACAAGGTTTAATTCATCAAAAACCGGATAGCGTTAAACGCTGAAAACCTAAGGAGCACATCATGCTGTTGTACATCGCAATCATCACATACGCTTCCCTGTATGTGGCGGCTTTCCCTTATCAGGATAAAGCCGGGAAAAGGGTAATCACGGCTTGCCTGATCTTCGGCTGTTGCGCCGCGGTCTACCTGTTCCTCGCCGCTGTGGGGATATGCGAACCGTGCTGACATAGCAATCAACGATCTCATCCAGTTTGACGGACGCGGCGTTGTAATCGTGCGACTTGACACAGTCCAGAAACTTTCGCATATCGTCAGCCGGAAGATAAGCACTCGCTTTGCCATAAGCTATATCAAATTCCGGATGGGACGATCTGCGGTTCACCACATCTCTCGCAATGCCGAAAAACGTCAGCACAACATTGTCTCTCTCTGTGTTCTCGCGCTCAACCGTCTGGTGTCTCTGTCTTGATCTTTCAATCAGATATGCAAAAAAATATGTAGCAGAAGCAGAAACAACACCTACAATCACATCGCGAACCAACTCAACGATTATATCCACTCAAATACCCCACAGCATTGTTATAGCAATCCAATTATTCTCCCATCCGGCAGGAGGCGGGCGTTCGTGGGTTCAGAACCTATGCGTTACACCTTCCCAAAGGCTCGGCTCGGCGTGATCCGTAACCGGACTTCCACCGAATTAACCCGCAGTTGCAGACGGGATCACTCCCGGAAGCGGCAGTCACCTACCGATAGTAGTAAAGTCAGATTCCATTTTTCTGGTCAGTGCGTTAGCGCTCGGTTGCTCCACAGAGGCAATCTCCTTTCGAATTCCAATAAAACTTGATAAGTCGTGTACCTTCATAGTTTCATTAGTCATCGATAAGCCTCCTTTATAATCGTAATCGTCAAGGATTGATTTTACTGCTTCACTCATGTGTTATCGTGTGGCTTTTTATCCACACTTCTACGTGTCACCACGTAGTTCAGCATATGTCTTCATCCTGCCGGATGGGAGAAGAATCGGACACCCCACATTATACACCCCCAAAGGAGCAAAATCAATGCAACAAAGTAAAAAAGCGCAGAAAGCCAAAGAAATCACCGAAACCGTCTATCCGTCGATGGAGGGCGAACCAAACGAACGGTTAGCCGCCTACGTCAACGGTTTCATGGACGGCGCGCGTTCCATGGCAGACAAATTCAGAAAGGAGCAGGAGAACAATGGAGACGAACGTGACGTTCACAAGGACACTGACGTTGACGCCTGAGGAAGAAATGCTTCTTCTCTCGGCGGTGGCGGAGAACCGCGAGCACTACGCCGTCCTCGCAAGACGGTTCGAAGCGTATGGCAAGGACGCGAGAGACGCGCGTAAAGCACAGCTGGCATACGACAGCCTGTACGGCAAGATCGTAAAAGCAACAAAGGTAGGTGTGATGGCATGACGCTGACAATCAAGCGCAATCACGACGGCGATCCGGTGTGTGCCGACTGCGGCCACTACTTCGGGATCGACGTAAAGGCAATGGAGGTAGACGGCGAACTCGTCTGCTGGGATTGCCTGAAGAAGTGGGCGGCGGATGATTTCTCATCGTTCATGGACTATTTCGCCTCCGACGAGCATGAGATCCTCTACGAGCACGACATTGAGAAGCTGGCGGAAGAGGACGAGCAGGAGAAGCGGGAATCCGTGGAAGCCTGGATGCAGGAAGTCATGAGAATGCGGGAGGACTTGCAATGAACTATACCGACTTCATCAACCGACAGATCGACCGCCGGACAACAGTCCTGACAACCATCGGTTCCCTGTCGTGCCTGGGAGCGATTTACACCGCTTGTGCGGTCCGTTATCCGGCAAGCGATTCTCCCATTGCCTGGATCGCTTCATCCGTCCTGTGGACAATCACAGCGGTCTGCGGCATATCCTGCATCCGTCTGCACAGCCGGAGAGCCAAAAAGAATAGCCGGGACAAAAAATGTCTCGGCTACATCCGGCTCGATCCGGACGGGGGATTCTACTATGACGATTGATAACAAAAAGAAAACCGACCGCAACGGGGATTGCGAATCGGTTCATGCAGCCGGGCGTGGCTGTCTCCATGTGAGTACATTATACCACATGGACGATGATTTGTCAAGCACTTTGTCGCCAATGACAGGCGTGGCACTGGACGGCTCATTAACCCTGATGGGATTGGACATATCCCACCTGCCGCTGTTGGCACGGAAAGCAATTGCGAAGCTATTCTTATACGAACACCAAATGTAAAGGAGATAGAGATATGGAAAACATGGAAATCTACACCAGAGTAATGGAAACGCCCAAAACCGCGCTGAAAGCCATCTCGGCAGGACGGCTGAAAGGCATGAGCGACATCAACCCAATGTATCGCATCCAGAAGCTGACAGAGACGTTCGGACCCTGCGGGTTCGGCTGGAAATACATCATCACCAACAAGGAAATCATGGACGGCGCGAACGGCGAAAAGATCGCCATCGTGGACATTGACCTCTACGTGAAGTGGAACGGTGAATGGTCAGAAGCGATTCCCGGCACGGGTGGAGCGTCCTTTATTGCGAACGAGCGGAACGGCGCGTACACCTCTGATGAGTGCTACAAAATGGGATTAACGGACGCGCTCAGCGTAGCATGTAAGGCACTCGGAATCGGAGCGGATGTGTATTGGTCTGCCGGACACACAAAATACGACACACCGCGCCAGACCGCACAGAATGCCCCCAGACAGCCGCAAGCACAACAACAGGCAAGTACACCTGCACAGCCGCAAAACATCGCACAGGACGCGCAGAAACTTCTCTCGCCTCGGCAGAGACTAATGCAGCTACTACAGGCAAGAAACATTGACGTGAAGCAGTACATGACAGCCAACAACCTGACTAAGGAAACGCCGGAATCCGAAGTCATGCGAATGGTCGCAGAGTTGGAACAGATCCCCCCGGCACCGGAACATGTAGCGTAAGGAGGTACAAGCCGTGACAAAGAAGAGACTTATCAAGCTGTTAATGGGACGCGTGAAGCTGTCACGAGATTCCGCGAGGCTTCTCTGCAGCCTGAAAGCCGATAAATTTACAAACGAGAAACTGTATGACCTGTTTGAGAGCTGCATACTAGAAGTGTATGGTGCCAATTACACAGTGGCACACATTAGACTGATGCCGTGCGGTTTCAAACTCTCCTAATTGCAGAGTGGCTGACCGTCGAAAGACGGGCAGTGAATGCGGTATCCGCACGGATAGCGGTCACAACCCCGCAAAACAAACGAAGGAGAATACACCATGGAAGAAGAAAGAACCATGCTCGAAGAAGAGCAGGAACAGCGCGACACGTTCGCCATCACGGACGATAAGAGCGCGGAATGGGCAATCAAGAAGATCAAGGAAGCGGAACGCGAACAGAACCGCCTGCTTGCGCTCATCGACGAAGAACGTGCCGACCTGGACATCCGCGAGAAGCAGATCGCGGACCAGTACGACAACAGAACCAGCCACCTCAAGGAACTGCTGCAAAGCTACGTCCAGCGAGTATATGAGAACGGCGATGCGAACGAAACCAAGACTCAGATCGCATACCCGCTTCTCTCCGGCAAGCTCGTCCTGAAGAAACCAACGACAAAACTGCAGCAGGACGATAAGGTCCTGACAGATTGGTGCCGTTCACACCTACCGGAGCGCGTCAAAACCACCTACAAGGCGGATTGGGCGGAGATCAAGAAGAACGTCAAGGTAGTGGACGGAATCGCCGTATATGAGCCGACCGGGGAAGTAATGAGCGGTGTGACAGAACAGACCGTCGCGCCGGAACTGAAGATCGTATGGTAGACACGACAGCCAGACTGCGTGACATGACGCAGGACTTCAAAACCAAGCGGTTCGTGCTGACCATGGAGATCGAGAACCCGCAGGCGGCGATGAACGTATGGGAGGAACTGCACGGAGATGAGAAAATCTCCGTGCGATTCTCCAAGCACCGCAGAAAGCGTTCTCTCGACAGCAATGCCTATGCCTGGGTGCTGATGGACAGGCTTTCCGCAAAACTGTTAATCCCGAAAGAGCAGATATACCGCCACTACATCACAGAGATAGGCGGCGTATCCGACACGGTATGTGTCCGGACGGACAGCGTCAACAAACTGCGGGAAACATGGGCAAAGAACGGTATCGGCTGGCTCTCAGCATCGTTCCCATCAAGTACACCCGGCTACACAAACGTGATCCTCTATTACGGCAGCAGCACCTACGACACAAGGCAAATGCACCGCTTAATAGAACTGATCGTTCAGGATTGCAAAGCACAGGGAATCGAAACGGCAGACCCGGCAGAGCTGCAATCTCTACTGGAATCATGGGACAGGAAGAGGTGAATAACATGCCGGTATACATAGCGGACAGATGGATTCCGTATCTGGATATGCTCCCCAACAAGGATTTCTGTATACTCGTGAAAGCAATCCTGCACCACGAAGATGAACCTACAATTTCGCCGAAATTCCAGGCGATAGCGCACAACATTTACGAAGATATGAGAGAGCTTGCAAGAGCACGCGAGGGAATGAAAAAGACCCGTTCTGACCGTAACTGTTACAGTAACGGTTACGGTAACAGTTACGTAACGGTTACAGAAACAGTTACACAAGAAGAGAAAAAAGAGGTGTCCCCCCTTTCTCCCCCCCTCTCTTCTCCCCCACACCCCCTTATCTCTCCCC
>OLHG01000094.1_pt1 | contig 59512 bp, 46 predicted proteins | sample 1605971 | NCBI WGS metagenome assembly OLHG01 (sample SAMN03283289) | human gut metagenome | biome: human-associated habitat; material: feces | host: Homo sapiens | place: Peru | collected 2012 | reverse complement strand
AAAGATGCCTCATGGAAGCGTGTACCATTAGGAAAAGAAATGGTAATTACGCAGGGTGCGAAGATAAAAGTTGGATTGTCAGAAATTCAAATTATTTAGGCTGTATGTTTTTGTTTGTAAATTTACAATGATAAAAAAGGAGTAACAGTATGAATGATGCATTTATAAGTTATCGTCGTGATGGTGGTTATTTAATGGCTCAATTACTAAGGAGTTCATTAAAAGATAAAGGTGTATTCTGCTATCTGGATCTAGAGGAAGACCGTTCAGGGCAGTTTGACGAGAGACTACTTGACGCTATCAGAGACTCGTCTAATTTCATACTTATTCTAACCAAAGGAACCTTAGATAGATGTGTCAACCAGGACGATTGGGTTCGAAGAGAAATTGTAGAAGCAGTCACTTCAAATAAAAACATTATTCCAGTAATGTATCCCGACTTTATTTGGCCCAAAGAATTAAACGGACGTCTTCCAAATGAAGTTTTGGCCTTAGAGAAAAAACAAGGAGTGATTTTGCGTCAAGAATATCTGCAAGCTACTATCGAAAAAATAATATCTTATATGGTCGATGTTAAATGTCCAGAGAGCAAAGCCGTCAAATCAAATCCTATCCCAGATGGGACAAGTGCATTTTTTACAAATGGTTTTGATAGACTCTCAGATATTCAATGTGTTGATATGGCTTTTCATGCAGGCGCCGAATGGCGGAGAAACTCCGATAAAGTAGATATTTTAACTCACATCATCGATAAAAGCATAACGTTGAGAATACTTGTAAATTCAGCTGATACCGTTTCCTCTGTATGCTCGCATATGTCTCAGCCATTAAAAAAGTATGTAGGGTTTGATAGCTGCGTGGAAGAATGGATCGAATTAGCACAAACATATCCCGATGTAGTTCAAGTTCGCAAGAAAAGCCGATGTTCTTGGAATACACTGCCTGTATAGTACTCAGTTCTTTGATGGAATAGTTGACGAGAGTGTTTACAATAATGCGGATTTTAAATTGTGTTCGGTTTCACAGCATGATTTATTAGATTCGGATAGTGAGCAAAAAGTAATACCGGATAGGTTTTACCTTCAGTCACAGTTACAAGATAACATTTGCGAAATACAACTTGCTCGTTTTCCAATTAAAACAATGAATTCAGCTCAAGAGAATACGGACAAACCCAATAATGCTAATTGGTTTTTAAATCAATCGCAAGATGTAAGTATATCTTTAATCAATGCCATAGTAAGATATGATCTATGAAGGATCTTTAATTGTGTTATGAGTAAGATGTAAAGAAAAACTATAGAAAGTCATTAAATTACTCTCCCCCCTTAGAGAAATACTTTTATTTTGTAATATAATAGAAAAAGTGTAATTAACATCAGAAAGAAGAGGACCATATACGGAAAAGCAAGTATTTATTAGCCATTCACAAAAAGATAAAGCTATTGCAGATATTATTTGCAACTCGCTCGAGCAAGCTGGTATTGAGTGCTGGATTGCACCACGTGATATTCCTTATGGAACCGATTGGGCCGGGGAAATCGCAGATGCCATTAAAGCAAGTAAAATGTTTTTGTTTATATTGAGTCACAGCTCTAATGCTTCAAGACAATGCCCTAAAGAAATTAACATAGCAGACAATGCAAACATTCCTATGTTATGTATTGCTATCGATGAAGTTAAGATGAATTCAGCATTGGAATACCATCTCTCAAATAAGCAGGCGGTTTTTGTAAATGCAAAACACATAAGAGACGAGCTTGATAATATTGTATTCTCTGTTACATCAGGTTTATCTGATTCTTCAACCTTGACATCTATCGCAAATTCTAATAGAGATTTAGAGATTGCTTTTGCCAAGAAGAACAAAACAGATGCACCTAAAAATGAGCCAAGTTTATTGGAGAAAAAACTGAATCAAAAACTAATTACAACCCTTATGCGGCAATGGAAGGAAAACACTTCAGAATACACACCAAATTCGGAACCGGCACATACCGAAGATGAATTTGACGAAAATGGCGTATTAGGTCCAATTTACGACGACAACGGAAAAGTATCTCTTCAAGGAGTACATTTTTCTCTTCCGAACGACGGTAAAATCATTACGGTAGTTTATCGCATAATGACCAACTATAAAATACGTGAACTTAAATACCAATACTATTTCGAACGATTAGATAGTATTATATCCTCTGATGAGGAGTCTGATGGAATGTCTAAAAAAATGTTTTTTATAGATATGCCTAAAGAGTATGAGGAACTTAAGATTTTATCGTTTGACAAGGAAAAAGATTATGTAATTATAAACGAGGCACTATTAGACACAAAAGCTGGGAAAATCACTATTTCGAATGCATATATTATGCATTTTCAAACCTATACAGCAGAAGAACACGAGAAAACAATAAAAGCGAGAACACCTCGCTCTATTGTAAGTATCGATCCCCAAACTGGTGAAGAAATAGAGCAAGAAGTTGTATTAACAGATAATGGAGAAGAAAGATACGTAACCTTAGAAAGCGGAAAAAGTTATTTCGCATTTAAAATTGAAGAAGAATATCAAGATATGGAAGCCGAAGATATTGGAGATTATTACAGAAAGGGCTTACATACATTCCCGCAAAATACATATCAGGCTCTTTTGTGGTATGAGAAAGCTGCTACGGCTGAGGCTTATAGGAAAATGGCTGACATCTTTATGGAGGATCCTATATTCAGCGATGAGGATTTGGCTGTTGAATATGCAAAAAAGTATCTTGAGTTACAAGAAAAAGACGAATAGAGGTGTCCTATGGATAAAAAGGTTTTTATAAGTCACTCTTCAAAAGACAAAGCGATTGCAGATCAAATTTGTGATACGATCGAGAATAATGGGATTGGTTGTTGGATTGCCCCAAGAGATATCCCTTATGGCAATGAGTGGGCTGGTGAAATCACAAAAGCATTGCGGCAGGCTAGCATTTGCATATTCTTATTCAGCAAGAATTCTAACCAGTCTAAACAGGTAGCTAAAGAAATTCAAATTGCGATAGATAACGAAGTGGTTATCATTCCCATTCGTTTGGATAATGTGGAAATGAACGATGTTTTAACGTATTATTTAGCTACGATGCATTGGCTTCTTGAGTATGACGAAAAAACCTTGTTAGACAGAGTGGAAAAAGCCTTACTTAATCCAGAAGTGGAAGTGGTTTCAGACAAGCAAAACGTAGATTTATCACTTCAAGAAAAATTCTCTGAATACTTTCCTGCCGATAATAAATCCTCAATTCTTGAGGAAAATCCTATACAAGAGCGAATGAAAAAGAGAATTTCGAAAAAACATATGGCCAAACTGATTGATAATCTTGCGGAAATCGAAGAAATTCAAGATAGCACTCAGGCAGAAAATGAACAAAGTGATTTGCAAAATCGGGGAAAGCATTTTTCACTCGTGGATAATGAGGGGCAAGTAACGATCGCTTTCGAAGTAATATCTGTTTTAGATGAGAGTAAAAAGGTGTTTGTTAGAAGCTATTTGGAAGAATTGGATTACATTGAAGAATCTTTATCCGACGGTCGTACAAAAAGGACTTTCTATATTGATTATTCATACTACTACGGGATACCCATTTGCACTAAAATGGTTTTGCTTACGTTTTGCTCTAAAGAACATTGTATTTTTATAAATAATGGTTATTGTGAGGATGATGAGGTTTGTTTTACCAAAGATCCTCAGGTCGAATTCTGGGATTCTGACAAAAAGACTATTCCTAATTGCAATTATGTAATCGATGAAAAAAATGCATATGTTGAATATGGTGCAAATACTGATTCGGATATTTTAATTATTGATTTAGAGACATTTGAAGTTATAAAACGCAAAAAACAGTTCGACTCAGTAAAAAGCGATTGGAAAACAACAATCAAACTTGATATTGATAAGCCATATTTTGTAGTTAAACTTCAAAATGAAGAATCGACAACAGACAATATAACTTTCGCATTAGGATATTTGTATGGTTTATGGGGATTGCCTCACAACATTTTAAAAGCAATTGATTTGCTTGAGGAACACGGTTCTGCAGAGGCAAAATATGTTTTGGCGAAAATTTTCGAAAATGATGATATGCTCAAAGATAATGATGACTATATTTATTATCTTACACAATCAGCTGATTCTGGTTATGTTGAAGCAATGTTGCGATTATCTAATGAATACATAGATGGAGTTTGCATTAATAAGGACTATACCCAAGCTAAAAAATTGCTTGAAGATATTGTTTTAAAGGAGCCTGAAAACGGAACGGCTTGGAACAATCTTGGATGGCTTTATAAAAACGGTTATGGCTGTCGGCTCGATTATTTTGAAGCCTGTCGGTTATTAAAAAAAGCTGTTGAATGTGGTTCGAAGAAAGCCTTTAAACATTTGGCCGAAATTGCACTTTTGAGTGCCGAAGAATCCTTGTCGTATATAGACGGTCTATATTACCTTTGCTGTGCTCAAAAACTAGGTGAAAAAAATACTGAAGATGTATTGACTCAGTACTCGGAACGTTTGGATAATTATTCGCAACTATTGAAAGACGCAGAACAAAAGGCTTCCGAATTGCAATTCAAAGAATTTGAAAACACAAAATTTGTTGTAGAAGATACAACTGAAGGCTTTCGTATAGTTGGCGGATTCCCTAAATGGAGTTAGTATGTAGGGAAGAGAGGTAAATCAATGAACAAAAAAGTATTTATAAGTCATTCCACAAAAGACAAAAAAATTGCCGATATTATTTGCTCTGCTTTGGAAACTGAAGACATTGGTTGCTGGATCGCCCCGAGAGATATTCCTTATGGAAACGATTGGGCTGGAGAGATTGCTTCTGCTATTGAAAGCAGTTGTTTATTTATTTTTGTTTTGAGTGAGCATTCTAATGCCTCAAGGCAATGCCCTAAGGAAATAACTGTTGCCGATAATGTAGGTATCCCTATCGTATGTATAAAAATAGACGAGGTTGAAATGAGTCCAGCACTAAAATATCATTTATCAACCCAGCAGATACTCTTCTTGGATGCATCAAATATAAAGGAAGAATTGAAAATTGTTACTTCTGCAATTAGCGACAAGTTAAGCAATAAGATTAGTATCATCGGTGATTATACTTACAATATTGATCAACAATTAGAAGAAAGATTTGCTGAACTATTCTCACCATCAGCCAAAGATACAAAAAGTGCAATCGAGAAAAAATTAGATGATATTTTGTCAAGAAATTTTATGAACCAGCTTCTTGCTAAAATAAACACTTCAACACAAGATGAAGAACGTGGGAAGGAATCCCCAGTCCCAACAAAAAAGAAGTTTCTATTGTCTCCTATGGAATGGGAGGAAGACTTTTTGAGGGGAAAGCATTTTAGTATTCCAAAGATGGATGGGGTTAAAACTATTGTTTTCCAAACAATTGACAATATTATTGATTATGCAACAAAATCGGAATATTATAATTTGGTTTTATTAGAAAGCATTGACGATGAAGAATATACAACATTTTTCCCACACAAACCACCGAAATGTGGTTCCCGTATGATAATTTTACATTTTGATCGCAATGAGTGTAGAGTTTTTGTAAATACAGGAATTTTATATATTGATAAACTTTCAATGTCTAAAGATCCAGCCGTTGTCTCATTACAAAGAGTTAATGTAGATAATGGTGTTTTGTCTCTAAATGAAATTGCGTATGAAAATAGTGATGTACAATTAGAAAACGCTAAAACAAATCAAGCAAAAGCCCAATGGGTTGATGCAGATATTAAAGTATCGCCTATTATTTTACTCGATCCTGACACAGCAGAGCCCGTTCGCAGAAAAATATATTTTGACGAAAATGAGAAATGCACAAATGCGAAAATGCTAGTAATTCCAAATAAGAGTTATTTTGCTTTCCAAATTCGACATAAAGAAACAGATGCAACATCTTTTCCGTTATCTATGTTACAACAGGGCACCTTTTATCGCAAGGGATTGCACGGTTTCCCAAAAGATCTCATGGAAGCAGCTCAATTGTTTGAGAAGGACGGTTCAAAAAAAGCTCTATGCGAATTGGCATTAATTTTTAAAGAACCCGGCAGTTTTAATGATCCTGATGCTTACAAAGAATATTTATTACGTTCAGTAGAGCAAGGTTGTGAAAAAGCAATAATCGAACTATCCTTGGGCGTAGCTTTTGGCGAAAACTCCTATAAAACAATAGATGAATGTATCGATTTATTAAAAAATACCGTGACTGATGATTCAGCTGAAGGAAACTTTGTCTTAGGATATTTGTTGGAAAACGACAATCCCAAAGAAGCTTTTGATTTGTTTTTGAAAGCAGCTAAAAACGACTATGCTCCGGCCCTTTCGCGCCTTTGTTGTTCTGACTATACATTGAACGAGCAATCGGAAGAAGAACTCTATGATATCTTTATGACAACTCATAAAGATAACCGAGGCTTGTTAGAATATTGTATGGGTTGTGCTTGTTTCTACGGATACGATATTGAAACAAGAAAGGAAGTAGGAATAGATTTAATAAAAAGCTCCGCCTACTTAGGGGATTTTGATTCTGAACAACTTTTATTCAATATCTTTGATTCGGATGAAGAGTATAGTGATAAAACCAAAGCGTTATCTTGGCTAGAGAAGCTTGCTATCCACGACGAATCTGCTCTAATTAAATTGGCAAACAGGAATATAGATGGTATCGGGTGCGAACAATCAGATGATAATGACAAAAAAGCGTTTGCATGTTTAAGTTCTCTTGAACAATCCGATAATCGTAGTGCAGTTAACAATCTAGCCTGGCTATACAAAGAGGGACATGGGTGCGAACAAAATTATGGCAGAGCTAAAGAACTGTTTGAACGTGCTGCCGATATGGATTGTACAGCATCATACTATCATTTGGGCACTATGTATGAAGAAGGTTTAGGGATTGATGTTAATCTTGATATAGCAAAGAATATGTACAAAATTGCTGCTGAAAAAGGTCACAAGAAATCCATGGAGAAAATAGAAAGTATACAATAAAGGACAGATAATATGAAACGATGTTATATTGGAGTAGGAGGTATCGGTTGCCGCCTACTCCAGGAATATGAAAAGACAAGAAATGCTCAAGATAGGTTCGTTTATATTGATGCTGTTCCAGACGATTTACATTGTCTTGGCGAAAGAACTGGAGAGTGCTATGCCTTAACCAATCAAAAATATGGATGCTCTCTGCGAATTATTGGCAAAGATGAAATTAAGGCCGTTATTTATAATGGTGCTATGCCGAAATTTATCGATGATTTCTTTCTTGCAGATGAGTTAGAGGTTGTCTTTGTTACTACAACATTTGGCGGATTTGGCTCTGCTGTTGTTTATGAATTATCGGATTATTACGGTGTTAAAATCAGAAATTATCGCCAAGATAACAATGTGAAAACGAATTTTTTCTGTAAGGTTATCGCGTTCCCGTTACAAAACTTTAATTATCTTAAGTATGCGCCCGAAACACAGTTGACATTCTGGTCTACTAATGAGATTGAATGCATAAATGAATTTCGTGACAAAGAAGCGCGTAATAACACCTGGTATCAAGAGCGTTCAAACTGTATGCCGGTTATGGATCTTTATGTGCCCCTCTCATGTAATGGAAATAACCTTTATGATATTGTAGGGTTAACGAATGATGAGCTAAGCACAATTGATATTAAAAAGAAATTTTACATTAATACGGCACCGAAGAAAAACTCACCTGAAGTTTTTATCAGTTATTCCTCACAAAATCAAGATGTTGCTGATATGCTAGTCGATATTGCTAAGAAAAACGGCATCGACTGCTGGATCGCATCGTCAAGCATTGAAGCTGGATCGTATGCGAAGCAGATTGTTCAGGGTATCAAAGAAGCTCGTATTTTCGTTGTGATTGTAAGTGAGAGTGCCGTTTTATCTCCCCATGTAAAAAACGAGCTCGATATTGCTACAAGCAGAATCAAAGACGGTTTGATAATTATGCCGTTTAAGATAGACAGTACTGAACTTGACGATGAGTGCAGATATTATTTAGGCAGACAAGAGTTCTTTATGGGCGAAAAACCTCCTATTGAGGATAAAATAGAGTCGTTTGTCCAAAGTATAAAAAAAGTGCTAGATAAATAAGGTTTAAGGAGCTTTTGCTATGAGGAAAGTCATAAAAATATTTATTGCTTCATCAATCGTAGAATTTGCAAACGAAAGAATGATGATTGAGAATTTCATTCGAAATGTTAGTGACAGATTCGAGGAAAAGTATGACATTAAGATTCAACCATTACTGTGTGAAAATTTTGATGATGCATATTCAGCAACAAGAAAACAAGAAGAATATAATGAAAAAATTCGAAGTAGTGAATTGTGCTTTTTTATATTTTTTACAAAGGCAGGAAAATACACACGAGAAGAATTTGAAGTTGCACGGAAGAGATTTGAGGAGACAGGAAAACCCAAAATATATACTTATTTTAAAATCATAAAAGATAATAGCGTTGAAAAAAATCTTACTGATTTTATGGATGAGCTTGATAAGACATTTGGGCACTATTACGGAACATTCGAACACATTGACACCATTAAGCTTCGTATTCTTTTAAGTCTTAAACTTCAAGAAATGGATTTTTTGGAAATCAATGCAAATGAGGGGGAATGTGTCGTTGACGGTGATACTATAATGTCTCTTGATAATGTCACCGAGTTCGCAAACAATAAAAGTTTAGAAAAATTACAGGATGAGCTTTCAAAAGTAGAAGAAGAGTTTTATAGAATCAAACCTATGTATGAACTGGGAAATTGTGATCGCAGTTTTTATGAGCACTATTGCAAGATTGTATCTAAAAGACAAATCTTGTTAGATGATATAAACGAACTTCAAAAGAAGATTTTCAAAATCTCACTTCAGATGTCACACGATGACATTAAAGGAGAAATATCTGCGAGACAAAAGGAAGCATATAGACTTTTTGAATTAGGGGATTACGAAGGTTGTATATCTGTTTTGGATTCAAAAGATATCGACGACGATTTTCTTAAAGCCCGCGAAAGATTACATGAGCAAGATATTGCGATATGCAGGAAATACATTCGCGAGCATAAAACCGCTATAGATATTCTTCTTTCTATGACTGATTATGCAAATCGTTTTGAAGAAATAGAAAATAGATACAACAAAATACTGCCGCTTATTTTCGAAAAGAATATTGAGGTTGCAACGGCATATGATTATGTATGCTTTTTATATTTTCATCAAAAACCGAAAATTGCATACAAGATTGGCAAAGACCTAAACGAACAATTATCAATTGAGGAATCGGTTATGCCAAAATTGTTAAACCTGTTAGGTAACATGTGCGGTGATCGAAAAAAAGCCATTGAATATTACACAAAAGCTGTAGAAATATTAGAGAACAGAAAAACCTCTGATTTTACACAGATAGCAATCTGCTATATGAATTTAAGCGCACAGTATGAAAACGAATGCGATTTCGAAAAATCATGCCAGTGTTGCATTAAAGCCAACAAGCTTTTGATTAGTAATAAGCACAAAAAAATAACAAGAGAACAAAAACTCAAGGTTATAGATTTACACTGTTCTGTTGGTAATTTTCTTTGGCGTGTATATTTGTTGCGCTATAATGTAGAACAACAAGAAATTTACGATTTGTCTAAACAGCATTATGATTTAGCCATTGAATTACAACAAAATACAGAATCTAAATCTATAGAAGATTCCATTCTTTTTGTTAGACCATATAGTTGCTTGTCTAGTATGTACTATGATATGAAGGACTATAAACAATCAATAATATTTAGACAAAAAGCGATAGAGATGCAAAAGAAAGTGTTTGCATTAGATCCTCTAAGGTATATTCGCACATATATTCATGATGGATTATATGCCATAGCTGAAACTTATAGTAAAGTTGGCCAATATGAGAACTCCTTAAACTATATGGAACAATGCATCAGTGTAATAGAGCCATATATTCATATCCAAAATGTAGAACTCGAAGATCTGCTGAGTGAAATGTATTTTGGCTGGGCAATAATATTATTTTCTGCGAACATGTTAAATGAATCCTTTGAGAAAATGGAACGTGCTATTAAACTGTACGAAAGTCTGTATTCAGATAATCCAGAGGCTTTTTATAGCCATTTGACTGCAGCTTACGCGCAAATTATTGCTATTTGTGAAGAAGCTAAGTTGCATGACGAAGCACAGGTCTTTTATGATAAGCTTGTTTTGTTGCGTGGAAACTAATTTTTTGTGTGAACTTTAATAGTAAAAAATCAATTCTAAATGAAGCCGGCTCTGCCGGCTTTATTTTTTTACCCCCTTCGATTTTCAAATTTTAAATGAAATATAATGTCATTGTCAGGAACACAAGGAAATACAAAACACCACCCCCTACAAATGTGGATTTTGAAATGTGCTAATATGTTCTTGTAAGCAAAAACATTAAATTTGAAATTCAAAGGAGAATACAGAAATGAAAAACAGGGTAATTGTAACGAAGACAGTAAAAGAGGTAAAGGAAAACGATAGACTTGTTCAGAAAGAATTTCTTGAATTCCATCTGAAAAATAAAGAAGGAACCTTTTGGCTATTTACTCAGCCGTTTTCCAGAGGTGTGTACGAATGGTTTAAGGATGGTCGTGCGGAAAGCGAAATTTTAAGTTTTGCGAAGTGGGATCGCAACAAGCGCCTTAACGATACGATTAACCGTATTCCACGTGAAATCCGTTATGTACAGAAATATGTTATGGAGGAGGAACGTGCGGCTTAATTGGAATAGCCATCCCCCAACTCTCAATAATTATGATATAGGCTTTTAATGGAAGGTAAAGTAGTGAAAGGAGTAAATTTTTACGAATCAATCAAGGAATAGATCTTGTTGTATGCCTAGCAATGTTGTTTGCTTCTGCGTTGGTTATAACAAGAATAGCATTAGTAATAAAGTGAATGATATGGGGAATTTCAAATCAAGGGGTCGGCCCATCCCATTCAGACAATGATTAAAAGTATTTAAGATAAGAATTAAAAACGAATAAATACAGTTTATTAATATGATTACTTTATTTTTGGAGGACAATTCAATGAAAAGAATTACAAGCGTTTTTATGGCGGCTATTCTTCTCGTATCTATGTTTATCTTTGGAACAATTTCAGCAAGTGCAGCATCGGCATCTCCGAGTTTTGGAACTGCCCCAGGCAGCATAACGCTGTATGTTAATGATAGTAACACCGATTCTCGCACAATTAATATTAAAGTTTCAAATTGGGCTTCAGGGTATACATATAAAGCCTTCTCTTCGAACACCTCTATCGCAACAGTTGAGAATGCTTCTGTAAATAGCAAATCAGGAGTGCTGTTTACCGTTCAAGCAAAATATCTCGGCACAACAAAAATAACAGTACAGATGTGCAAAGCTGGGAAGGTAATACAAAGTAAAAACATTTCGGTTAAAGTAACCTCGCGTACGCAAGCGACGCCGACTTCATTAAAAGTTATATCTACTACTGGCTCGTCAATTAAAATTTCATATAGCTTATCTAATCGTAATTATGTAACGGGGTATTGGATTCAAGTTTCTACAAACCCGCGCTTTACAAGCAATGTAAAAAGTTATAAAGTTACTTCAAAAAATACGATGAATGCAACTCTTTCTGGATTAAGTCGTGGAACCAGGTATTATGTGCGTGTTGCTTCACTGTCAACACTTAATGGTTGCTATACTTTATCTGGGTATACTAGCACATCTTGTACCACTACTTGGGCTAAATAATTTATAAATGACAAACAAGAAGGAAACATCGCTCAGCAAATAATGAGGTTTACAAGTTCTTTTGGAATATAACGTATTTGCTTTATATAGTGTTTTTACATTCCATTGAACATAACTTTAGGAGGATTCTATTATGGTAAAAACAAAAAAATATATATCTATGGTGCTTGCTTTTGTAATGGTGTTTTGCACTTTGCTTACTTCTGCATTACCGGTATCAGCGGCTTCTTCCAGTCAGTGGGTCACTGTTTTAGAAACCGGCGGATTGGGTTATACAAATTCAAATGTTACTCTTTTTTCAAAAGCGTCTGTTTTGAGTAATGAAAAAGCTAAGATTGAAAAGGGAACGGTAATAAAGATCTTAGGAAAAAGCGGTGATTGGTATAAGGTTGAAGTATATCCAAAAGGAGACAAATGCATAGGATATTTGTATAAAAATGCAGTTTCAAATGCCTTTCCTGTTGTTGGAAGAAATTTTCGAGTCATAGCGACAGCTGGTCTCAATGTTCGTTCAAAGATGTCTTCATCATCTTCCAAGATAGGAACGTTGAAGTATAATACGAATGTATATGTTATAAAGACTAGCACTTCCGGTTGGAGTCAAATTAAATATAATGGTAAAACGGGATATATCGCAACAAGATATTTGAAACTAACATAGCGGTTAAGAGAGTCTATATATTTGATCGCAACTTTTGAGACAAGCTTGGTTGTATTTCACTTATTGGTATATAATTTCTAAAAATAAATTTAGAAAATATATTATTAATTATAAAAAATGACATATTGCAAAGGGTTTCTGGGTCAGTTAAAATCATAGGATAATATTCTGCTTATATAAAACTTGAGTAAAGTTCTTATTTATAGTATAATAAATACAGTCAATTCTCGAGGTGAAATTCTATGTCTGACACAAAAAGCAGGATTTTATATATTCTAAAATACCTTTGGCAAAATACCGACGCCGAGCATTATGTTACAACAGGAGATATTCTTACATACTTAAAGGAAAACGGTATCTCCTGCGATAGAAAGACCATACCAGGCGATATTCAAAAGCTCTGTGATATTGGCATTGACATTGAAGAAGAGCGAAGCCATGAAAACCGCTATTCTTTGAGCAGTCATATCTTTACCCTACCGGAGTTAAAACTGCTGATTGACGCAGTAGAGTCCTCAAAATTCATTACGACGAAGAAAAGTACCGAGCTTGTAGAAAAGCTGTCGCAGATGAGTAGTGTTCACCAAGCGGCAGAACTGAAAAGCAATCTGTATATTTCCGAGCGTGTAAAACCCCTTAACGAACAGATTTATTACTTGGTGGATAATATCAATACGGCAATCAACCGTGGTAAGAAGATTTCCTTTCACTATTTCCACTATGACCAATACCGCAAGGAAGTTCTGAATAATGACGGAAAGAGATACTGCTTCTCCCCGTATTTTTTAGCTTGGAACGAAGATCACTATTATGCCGTTGGGTTCAGCGAAAAGCATCAAAAGATTACGACCTTCCGTGTTGACCGTATGAAGAAGGTCAATATCCTCTCGGCAGACGCCGTGAAAAAGCCTGATGATTTCAGTTTGCCTGAGTTTACCCGTCAGGTATTTGATATGTACGACGGGGCAAAGGAAACGGTCACGCTGTTGTGTAAAAACGATATGATGAACTATATCATTGACCGGTTCGGAGATGATGTGGAAACCGCACCTTTGGATTGCGGGCATTTCAAGGCTGTTGCAGAGGTGTCCGTCAGTCAGACTTTCTTCGCTTGGGTATTTCAGTTTAACGGAGAAATAAAAATTACAAGTCCGGCAACGGTTGTAGCAAAGTATAAGAAAATGCTGGAAAGCGCCTTGGAATAAGGCAATACAGACTATCTAAAAAAACGGGTTGGGTGTAAAAACGCCCAACTCGTTTTCACTTTCTCAAAAAGCATTGATTTAGAACATAGGTTCGGTTATAATATGATTACGGTATTCGCAAAACAGCGAATTTGAAAGGAGCTACCTTATGGAAAAGGAAAAATCTTTCGGGAGGTTTTTGATTTCAAAACGAATGGAACACGAAATGTCGGCTCGTCAGCTTGCGATTGCTCTTGAATATTCAGCCGTGTATATCTGCGATATTGAAAAAGACCGCAGACCGGTTCCCGACGACATTCTTGAAAAACTTCCCGCCCTCCTCTGCCTGACCGAAGCAGAAACAGAGGAAATGTACGACTTGGCTGCAAGGTCAAGGAATACCGTAAGCGCAGATTTGCCGGAATACATCATGGAAAAGGATATTGTCCGAGCGGCGTTGAGAACGGCAAAAAAGCACAATGTAACCGATAAACAATGGGAGGATTTTATCCGACGCATAACAAAAGAGTCCGATTAACTTGCCGGACAGAAAGGATGCAGCAGTGGCAACAGTATTCTACCGACCGCAGGCGCTTGAAACGATTGCCCGTCGTACACTCAGCCAATATGACGAGATGTACTTAAACGGCAGTCCCCGTGCAGTGCCGATTGAAACTATTATCGAGAAAACCTTCGGGTTAAGAATAGAATATCAGTATCTTACGAATGATGCGAGAGAGCTTGGCAGAATGATTTATGACAGCGGCATCACGACTTATTACAACCGGGAAATAATGGACTATGCCCTAATGCGTATCGAGGGCGGTACAATGCTGATTGAAGCGACCTTGCTGAAGGACGAAAAATGCTACGGCAGACTTCGCTTTACATTGGCTCACGAGCTGGCGCACTACATTATTCATAAGCGTATATTCAGCGGGACAGGCGTTGCCGCCGCTTTATATAACAACGATACCGACGAGGACGCAACAGAATGGCAGGCAAATTATCTTGCCAAGGCGATTCTTATGCCCAACGGTCAGATTAAACGCTGCTTCTATGCGCTCCGCCCCGTGTGTAAGACAAAAAGCGAGTATATCTGCAAAATGGCGGAAATCTTTGAGGTATCAAAACAGGCAATGGAAATCCGATTAAAGGAGTTCGCCCTAATCTAAAATCCTACGGGATTTTTTTTGCCCTGCATATTCGCAAATTTGCGAATATGCAAACCGATAGATTGTAACGAGGTGATGGCGTTGATAACAGAGACTTGGAAGCCGATACCGATGTTCTGCCCAAACTGCGGAAAGCTGAACTACGGATACAAAAGCGGCGACGAAAAGATAAAATATGAGTGCGACCGATGTATGGTCAAGTTTGTGCGGGTGCGAAAAGGCAGACGGCACGATACGATTGAAATGTTTGCTGCTCCGGGACAGGAGAGCATCTATTAGGAAATTCAAAAACCGAATACGGCGAAACGACGGTAAGGTCGGGCTGAAACAGAGCCGCACTAAATCCTTATCAGGTCACTTGCTTTGAAAACACTTCGGTAGGTTTAACCAGACTTGCGAAAGCAGACATGAGAGGCCGCCGACAGGACAGATAGCCACAGGCTAATTCTGTCTTGCCGGTGGCTTTTTGTTTTCGGCAGGCAAAACCGAGAGAGCTTCCGGCTGAGAAATCAGAAAGGAAGCTCTCTTTATGTTATACGACTGGCTTTGCTACATAGCTGAATATCCGTGATCTCCGAATTTTGAGCTCAACAAAAAATTCAAAATTCAAAGGAGATCAATTATGAGTTGGAATGATGGCAAAGAAAGAAAACTATTTGAAAAAAGGCAAGCAATTCTTGCTGAGCAATATCGCTCAGTGGGAATGACTGAAGAACAAATACAGCAAATGTATGAATTTGACCTTGCCGTTTATAGAAGCGAACGCATTTTTTATACACATACTCAATCATTAGAAATCAACTTCGAAGATGAAGATGTTGGTGATATTTCTAATTATCTATTGGAGTGTCAAGTTGAAATATATAGGGACTATCCAAACCGTTATTGGTGGATGGACGAATTGGAAACCCTTTTTAAAGCTGCTTTGTCTTTAACAGATGACGAAATGGAACTTATTACGCTTTATGTATTTGAAGGTATACGCAAAAGGAAATTGCTAACAAGTATTGCTGTTCTCAAGTAGCAATATGTAAGAGATTAAACAAGATTAAAAAGGCGTTTCTGCCTATAAAGGGAGGGAATGCTGATGAAAAATAAAAGTTTAATTCCCGACCTTGAACTTACCCTGTGTTCTAAATGTGCAAGTGTGTATTACAACGATAAGTCATATTTTATTGAGAGAGCAGATTATACACAGACGATTTTTGAAGAGTGTATGATGTGCAAAAACCCACATGGTTTTGATTTTAATATTTGGGTTAAGTCAACTCTGCGAAGCGAAAGATCGCATCATTGTGGAGGTGACCGAAAATGAATAAACTGATAGCAGATGAAGAAAGTAATGTTTTCGGCGCCTTGAAACTCATTGAACAACTTTATCTTGACGGTGAAATTCCCGGTTATGTGTTTAGAAACATATTGAGGGAATATCAGGACAAAATCAATGTTTCGGATTTTGTCTGCTACAAGAAAGAGGAAAACGGAAAGGAGTAGTTGTATGTACGGACTAAGTTCGGATTTTCAAAAGCGGGATGTGGCAATTTATGCTCGTGTTTCTACCGAACACGAAGCACAACTATCTGCTTTGGAAAATCAAATAGATTGGTATAAACCTATATTGGAAGCAAGACCGGATTGGACTTTAAAGGCACAGTATATTGACGAGGGTATAACAGGAACATCTGCGGAAAAATGCCCTCAATTTATGCGGATGATTAAAGATGCCAAAGACAAGAAATTTAATATGATTATAACCCGTGAAGTATCCCGTTTCGCAAGAAATACGGTCGATACGCTTCAATATACACGATTGTTGAAAGAATACGGGGTTGAAGTGTTCTTTATAAACGATAACATAAAGACCTTTGACGGGGATGGCGAACTTCGTCTAACTATTATGGCAACATTGGCGCAAGACGAAAGCCGCAAAACCTCTATCCGAGTGAAAGCAGGTCAGGAAACCTCTATGAAGAACGGAGTGTTTTATGGTACTGGCAATATTCTTGGATATGATCGCAAAGGCAAGGATATGGTTATCAATGAAGAACAAGCCAAGACCGTAAGAATGATTTACGATATGTATTTAAGCGGAATGGGTGTTACTTCTATTCAGTACGAATTAGAGAAAGCAGGAAGATTAACCGCAACGGGAAAAACAAATTGGCACGCTTCATATCTTTCTCATATGCTAAAAAATTCGTTTTATTGTGGAATCATCACATACCACAAGGAGTACACGCCTGATTACTTAAAGCAGAAGAAGATGAGAAATTATGGCGAAGTTGAATATCTTACGGTAAAAGGCAGACATACCCCTATCGTTACTGAAGAAGAATTCTATCAAGTTCAGAAAATTATTGAATCGAAAAGCCGCAAAATGAAGAACTTGAATTCGGGGAAGCATACGGTTGGGTATAAACCACACAGCACCGCTTTTGGTAGGCTTATGATCTGCCAATGCGGTAAGAAATTTAACCAGAGATCTCATACTCGTGATGGTCGAGCTGATGGCGTCGATTACCAATGCTACACCTCTGTAAATCAGGGTAGCAAAAAAGAGAGAGAAAAACGAGGTCTTTCAAACGAAGGGCATTGTGATTCTCCGTTCATTCAAGGATGGAAACTTGAAATGATGGCTGAAAGAATTTTTGAAAGGTATATTGAAAACGCCGACTCGGTTATGGAATTGTCCTACACGATGCTTGAAAAACATATTGCCGATCAAGAGGACACACCCGATTATACTGAAGAAATAAAGCGAATGGAAAGCGAGGTGGAAAAACTTAATAAAAAGCGAATTAATCTTATTGAGATGAGAGCAGACGGTGATATTGATAAAGATTTGTTCAGAGAAAGAAAACAGGAAATTGAAGGCCGTATTGAAAAACTCACAGAGGATATTAAATCGCTACAACCTGATGAAGAAACGCAAAGTCCGGAGGACTATATGCAGAAACTTCAGGAATTGCGAGAACGATTAAAGCAATACACGGGTTTTGAGTATTCGGTAATTCCCGAAAGCATTGTAGAAGCCTTTATTCAGAAAATATGGGTATCTAAGGATGAGTTCAGGTGGTATTTGAGGTGTGGCGATAATACCTCTGATGAATTTAACCTTGATGACCATATAAAAATTGCTTCATTCACTTTAACGATAGATGATGCAAAAAAGTATCTATATAGTTTTTCCACACGCAGACGAGTGTATAATTGGAAAGACCTGAATGTTAGTATTTGGATATAGATATATCCTGTTGAAAGGAAACAGTCAAACTACTTCGGCGGTTTGGCTGTTTTTTTAGATTTTAAGGATATAAAAAGGATTGACGCCTTTGGTAGTGTGATACACAGGCAGCTCTCGCTGACTAAGTTTGAAGACTGTATTATAGACCTTATAAAACTTGTTTTCGGACACAAGCATAAATGATACAAAGCCCCCGGAGTGTGAACTTCGGGGGCTGTTTTGTGCTATATAACGTTGAAAATGTCTTCACAGAGCTTATTTTTTGTGAGGCTTTTATTTGAATGTCGAAAACGGTCGCATTTCGTCATTATAAACAAAAAAATTAAAATGTGACAGAAAAATACTTTTTTGTTATTTTTGTCACACTGTTGAAAAATGCTATTTGTTAATATAAAATATATATTGAGTTATTTTGGAAGGAATGATTTGAAAAATGAAGAAATTTATTTTAAAAACTGTTTCTGTTTTGTTGACGATTATGTTAATGATTAGCATAATTCCGGTTGACTGCATTAAAAACGGTGCAACGGCAATTTTAGATTTTTCGGTTAAAGCAAAAGCTGCCGATGCAAATGATTTTTCAGCGACTTTTACCAATGGATTGAAATATATGGACGGTAATACGGCTAATTCTTTTATTGGCTTTATTTATAATGTCAGAACGGATCGTGTTTCCGATGATATGAGATCTATGGGTGATATTTATAGGTATCTGACGGGCGGATTTACAAAAGGAACAGATGAATATGAATATGCACAGTTTTGCTTTCTGATTACTTCGGAATATTTTATCAACAAGCAAATTTCCACACAATCAAGCTATGCTTCTCAGGCAACCAATAATCTGATTACTTTTCTCCAAAAGAAAGTCGGCAGCGATGAATCCGGTGCTCAACAGCTCGTTAATTCAGAACTCGGTAAAGTTAAAGGCTATATAAAAAAAGTTTTATATTATGCGTTTGATATGGAGAATGATGAGATAATTCAAAATATTGATATGGTTTTGTCGAGTTATAATAACGTTACATCGCTTGTAGATAAGGTGAAAAAATTAATAGAATCAGTTTATGTTACAATTAACACCTACTATTTAATTACAGCCACAAATACTTTAAAGGCGTATAATTATTATAATACATATTTGAGTTATAGAGATTTAGGCACAGAACAAGGGATTCTGGAATTAATAATGGATGTGTATAATATAGGAAGTGTTTCGTTTGTTGACTCAGTTCCTGTTTTCTTGGAAAAACTAGGATTTGGAAAATCATGGACAAGTGCAGATGTTCAAAGAATCTTGAGAGTTTTTGCTGAATTTTCGTTTCACAGTAGGGAAGAATTTGCGGCATATTCGGCGACCGGCAATATTAATTCTATTCATAGACATTCATCATCATTTTATCGAGAAGAAGATTATGCAGCAATTTTTTTGTGTGAATCATGTGGAAAAGAGTTTTATTATGATAAATGTGAGTATGAAATTAAAGATGATTATCTTGAAGTGATTTCAGTAAATGCAGTATTACAATATTGCAATTATATCAAACTTAGAGCTTCAACGAGTGGCAAAATTAATTTTAAAGGTGTTGCAGATGGGGCTTTTGGATATGAAAGAAAAGATGTTTTAAAAAATATTAAAACAATCTATATTCCAGAAGGATATACAACACTTGGAAAAGAAGCATTTATCGGTTGCACAAATTTAAAAAATATATATCTGCCTAGCACAATTAAATTTTTTGGTGAAAATGCATTGCCTAATTCGATAGATATTTATTACGGCGGAACAGTCAATCAATGGATGAATCTAAATCTAGAACGTAGTGTCACAAATTGGTATAATCTTTATGTTAATAATAAATTGGTAGAAAGTATTAGTATAGATAAGAACCCTAAGAATTATATCTTTTCTGGATGTTCGAGCATTAAAGAAATAAATATTCATGATGGAGTTTCTAAAATTGGCAAAGCGTCTTTTAATATTTATTCAGGAGAGTGCAAGGTGATAATGCCGCATTCCGTTGTCAATGTTTATTATGATTCATTTGGGTGGTGTATGCTTTGGTGTTATTATGAAGGTTCTGAAGAGGAATTTTATAAATTAAATGTAATTGGCAGTAATAGTAAAGAGGAAAATATAGCATGGTTTTATAATGGCATTTCTTTGTATTGTAATGGAGAAAAAAGCCCATTTGAAGTTTCTTATGATAGTATGGATAAGGGATGGACGTGTTATGTTAACAGTGATCAGGAGACGGTAACGGTTCCGCACAAGTTGGGAAACATAACAATAAAAACATATTATGGATGTTCAGCTAATATAAAAAATATCGTTTTATGTGAAGGAATAGAGAATATAAGGAGAATAGGAACAATTGATGATTCTAAGGAGTCATGCATAGAAACGATTACTATTCCCAAAAGTATCAAAGAGATAAAAGTTGACGAAATACTGGAAGGAAAAGTACAATTAAAAAAAGTAAATTATTGTGGAACTGTAGAAGATTTTTACAGTTTAAAAAATATTTATTACCAGTGGAGTGGGGATATTCCGGCGTTTGATGCATTAAGTTATGTTTTGTATTGTAATGGTGAAAAATGCCCGTTTGAAGTTTCTTATGATAGTATAGATGAGGGATGGACGTGTTACGTTAACAGTGATCAGGAGACGGTAACAGTTCCGCATAAGTTGGGGGATATAATGATCAAAACCTACAGAGGCAGTTATCCAAATGTAAAAAATCTTTTTTTAACTGAAGGTGTTGAAAAAATAAGAAATATAGTACCACCATACCACCCAGCTGGAAGGGTATATAAACTGAATACTATTTCTGTACCACAAAGCGTAAATACATTTGGTGAAGAAGCCTTTGAAGGCTGTCAAGAAATTAAAATGACAAACTATTTGGGCGAGGCAGGAAATTGGAGCAAAATTAGTTTTTTAGGTAAAGAATCCAATCCAACATATTATTCAAAGAATTTGTGGGTTAACAACATCTTGCTGACGAAATTATTTATATCTAGAGATGTAAAAAATATCAATTCGTATGCATATATAAATTGTAAATCGCTTAAGGAAGTTTCTTTAGAGGAAGGTGTCACTTCTATTGGTGAAATGGCTTTTTATGGAAGTGGAGTAAATAAAATACTAATTCCAAGATCAGTAAACTTTATTGAAAATGAAGCTATACCTAAAGATGCGATTGTATATTGCTATTCTGACTCGACAGCGTACAGATATGCAACTGAAAATGAAATTAAATATGTTTTAATTGACACAATTGTTTCTTCAGCAAATAATAAAATGGTAATTAATAATAATGATAACTATATTTGCGGAATGCAAGGTGATGATTTCATTAAAGACGTGACTGTAAAAGAAGGCTATTTTGTAGAATACATTAATCAAAAAGATTTTTTAAGAACAGGTGCCACAGTTAAAGTTTATGATAATGAAGAATTTTTAATTAACGTATATCAAACGGTTTTGTTTGGCGATGTCAATGGCGACGGCTGGTATGATGGACAAGATGCGGTTATTGTGGATTTAATTAGAAATGGAATGCTAACTCGTGACCAGATTGGCAATGCGGCATATGCGGCTGCAGATTGCAATCATAACATGCATGTGGATTATTATGATGTTGAGTGTTTAAAAAAAGCTGGTATACTTCTTTCGAAAGTTAATCAATCTATTTCAAGGAAGGAGCTTCTTGAAACTTCCGCAGAGTATAATGAATATTTGAACTTGATTGATCAGAGCGTTGCGGTTGAGGAAAAGAAGCAGGAGACAGAAATGCCGGATAGTTCGTCCTCGAACAGTGGTTTGAATAAAAAAATTCTGATGTTCGCAGAATATTTTATCAATCTTATCCTTGAGATCTTCTCAAAAATATTTTAATCATTGTCCTCCGAGAGTAATTTCGGAGGACTTTTTGCATCACCGGTTGTCTTGAGCTAATCGGTGGGCTTACGACACAAATTATATGGTTTTGCACAGTATATTTCCGCCGCCGTGCGGAGGAAATGAAAATGTATAATCGGAGAAAAAAACAAAAAAATTATCAAATATTATAAAAATTATTGACAATTAAGAATCATGCTGTATAATAAACACATAAAGATGTGAAAGAGATGATAAAATGAAAAAGCAGCTGATTCAGGTTATTTCTGTCATTCTTGTTATTCTTACGGTGCTCTCCGTGCCGACGTTTGCAGGATTTTCGAATTCCGGCATCAACGATGTGATAACCGGGATAACCGAGTTCTTGACCGGAACAACATCCGCCGACGAGGAAACAACGGGCGAAACCACAACGGAGCCCACGACGGATGAGCCTACTACGGAACCTACTACAGAACCGACTACGGAACCTACTACCGAGCCGACTACCGAGCCGGCCAAGACCTTTGACGACTACAAGGACAACGATAAGGTGGCTGTCATGTATATCTGCACTCAGCAGGTCGGACTCGGCCATGCGTGGATCTACATTGAGAACACGGCGGAATGCGATTTGAAGGTCGGATGCTATGATTTGAAGCCTGACTGCGGTGTCTCGATGGGAACGTTTTTGCTCAGCCGTTCGGACGGCGGCGGACTTTATTATAACGTCGAAGCCTTTTGCGCAAATAAATGGGGACTGAAAAATCAGAGCCGGCTCAAAACCGAGCTTACAAAGAAGCAGCTTATTAAGGTGAGCAACAGAATCAAGCAGTGGAATTACTGGGATTTATATTTTAACTGCACATTCTTCGCTGCCGAGATTTGGAACTGTGCCTCAAAGAAAAAGATTGTTCCGATCATGTTCCCGTTCTTTATCAAGTGGCAGATTTTGGCCAAGGGCGGAGACAAAAAGGTTGAGATGAAGCCCGTCGAAAAGACGGATTGCTACAAACAGCGCGGCACAGGCAAAAACGCCCGTATCGTTCAGGTTAAGGACGGTTCTCTTGACTCAAAATTGTTTTAACAAAATATAAGAATCCGTCCTATGGCGGGTTCTTTTTTTTACATTGAAATAAAGAACTCTTTATGCTATAATAAAAGAAAAGGGGCTGTTTTCCATGAAAGCTATGCTTTGCAAAATTTTATCCGTTGTCATAACGCTGATCTCGTTGCTTGCCGTTAAGGTCAATCAGCCGACAATTCCGAATCCGATGAAAAAGGTTGATTTGTCAAATTTCACTCTCACATTCGAGGATGAATTTGAGGGCGAGCTTGACCGAAGCGTTTGGTCGGGTCACTATACCTACGGCGATAAATCTTCCGTTCGCAAAGGCTCATATTGGAACAATTACATGGCTTATACCGAGAACGGAAATCTCGTTATTCCGCTGAGATATCTTTCCGACGGTATGGGCGGTACGGGTGCAGGCTGGTACACGGCAGGTCTCGACACCGATGCTGACGCTCCGAACGGCTTTTCGCAGAAATTCGGCTATTTTGAGTGCCGCTGCATTCTCCCGAAGGGTGCGGATATTTGGAGCGCATTTTGGATGATGAACGATCAGGTTTTCAATGTTGACGGCTCAGGCCGTGACGGCACCGAGGTTGATATAATGGAAAGCTTTAATTACGGCAATCGCATTTCCAATGTTGTTCAGAGCAACCTCCATTGGGACGGCTACGACGAGGCTCACCGGAGCAATAGGGCAAAGAAGGCATATGTTATCGGCAGCAATCCTTATGAGGAGTTCAACACATACGGCTTGGAGTGGAACGAGGACGAGTATATTTTCTATATCAACGGTAAGGAGTATTATCGCACGAACGCAGGCGGAGTTTGCCAAAATCCGCTTTATCTTATTCTCTCGATTGAGATGTGGGGCGAAAACGGCGTTGCTTCGGACAGAACCGCCGACGCCGATCCGGCCGAGTATGTCGTTGACTATGTAAGAGTGTATCAGTATAACGATTTGATGAATTAAGTGTATATTTTTCGGCGGCTTGCAGATGTAGGCCGCCGAATTTTTATGCGTTTAAAAGCAGACGTTTTCGGGCTGTTTTCATTACCGGATTTTTAAGGCGATGCCGAAAAAAGCAAAGTTATCTTCAAAAACTGAATCCGGTTTTAAGACAAGTTCTGCGATTATTAGACATTTTCCGATTCGGAATACCCGGCAAAAAACCTAAAGCTCGTTAAAAATATACAAAAAAAGGAAGAAAAGCCGAGGTTATTGTATTAATTGGCACTTGAATTCAACATAAGAACTATGATATAATGGACAAAAGTATATGTATAGAATGGGGTTGAATGTTTGAAGCTTTTCAGGATTGCCGTTCTCTGTATTTTTGCGGTCGTTTTAATAGTATTCAGTGTCTTTTTCGTGAAGGACGAATTCATGACCGATAAAACATATCCGGTAATTGAATTCGGCGAAAAAGAGCTTAAGGTTCTTTCAAACGCAGGAAAAGAAGATTTTTTGAAAGACGTAACGGCTTATGATAAAAAAGACGGTGACTTAACGAACGACATAATAATCGAAAGTATTTCAAAATTCAACAGTCTTGGAATAAGCACAATCACTTATTCTGTCTGCGATAAGGATAATCATGTTTCGACCGCAGAGAGAAAAATAATATATACCGATTATAAATCTCCCGAGTTTTATATGACGAAATCTCTCTGCTTTTCAGTCTACGATAACGTAAATGTCAATGGCATTATCGGAGCAAAGGATTGTATCGACGGAGATATTTCAAATAACGTTGTTGTAACTTCCTCCGATTTTGAAAACGGCAAGGTCGGAAAGTTCGGCATAAAGGCAACTGTAACCAACAGCAAGGGCGACAGAATCAATCTTGATTTACCTCTGTTTGTTGAAAATGCCGATGCGGGTGTTCCGAAAATCACCCTTAAAAAGTATCTCATCTATGTTTCAAAGGGAACGAAGGTCGATTATGCCCGGATGCTTAAATCGGCAACGGATTCCTCCAAAAACAATATTTCGGAATCTGTTAAAATTGAATCGGAATATAATCCGAAGGAGAGTGATGAAGGCGTTTACAGCGTTCATTATTACGCAACGGATTCGGTAGGCAGAAAGGGTCACACAGTATTAACGATAGTTGTTGGAAGTAACTAATATGGATAAATCAAACGGAAAAATAAATATTGAAATTCATAGTATTCTTCGGGATGTTGTGATGAATATTTGGACGGTTTTTCTTTCGGTTATTATCGGAGTAATGGGAATCTACATTGCCGAAAGAACTTTTTACTCGCCGGAGTATACAAGTACCGCAACGATTGCTGTTCTTGCAAAGGTGAATAACAGCACAACATATACCAACCTGCAAATATCGTCGGAGATGGCGGATATATTTGCAAAAATATTTGAACAGAACACGATGAAGGATAAAGCCTGCGAGCATATCGGTTCGGAGAAATTCGACGGCGAAATCGTTGCAACTGTTTTGCCGAATACCAATCTGCTCAACATAAGTGTTGTTTCCTCAAGCCCGATGACGGCATATAAGCTTATAAACGCAGTTATGGAGGTTTATCCGGAAATTTCGGATTCCGTGTTCAGCAATGCGGTCTTGAATGTGATGAAAGAGCCGCAGATTCCGCACAGACCGTCGAACAATATTTCGATGAAAAACAAGTGCATTGCCGTTGCCGCCTGTGCGATGATTTCACTTTGCGCGATCTTCGTCTTATCAATTTTTCGTGATACTGTTAAAAACGAGGATTCGTTCAGAAATAAGATTGATTCAAAGCTTATCGGCATAGTTGTTCATGAGAAAAAGCACACCTCGTTTTCTAAGAGAAAAAAAGAGGGCTTGCTGATAGGCGAGAGCACATATCGAAGCTTCAAGTTTACCGAGTGTTATTATAAGATTGCCGCAAGATTAAAAAGCATTAATTATAAAAATGAGGACAAGGTTTTTTCTATCATCAGCTTCGGCGAAAACGAAGGAAAAACAACGGTTGCCTCAAACATTGCGCTTGCGCTTGCCGCTTACGGACACAAGGTTTTGCTTCTTGATATGGACTTGAAGAAGCCCTCGATATACAAGATTTTTGAGCAGAGTAAAAACAGCGAATCGGAGCTTCACTCCCTCTTTTCCGGACAGGTTTCTGCCGAAAACTTTAAATTCGGAAGATACAAAAAAACAAATCTGTACTTTGCATTAAATACAACAAGCTGTAAAGAGTATCCGGAGTACGTAGAAAACGGAACAGTTAAAGCGATGATTGAGAACTTTAAAAAGATGTTTGATTATGTGATCATTGATACTGCTCCGATGTCTGTTGATTCGACGGTAACTGATCTTGTTACAATGGTTGACAAATCAATTATGGTTGTACGCACGGATGTTGTGTCTGTCTGCGATATCAACGATGCAATTTTAACGATCAATGAAGTCGGCGGCAGTGTTGTGGGATGTGTACTGAACAATGTCTATCCGGAATTCACGCTGTTTAACCAGATCGGAGCGGACGAAAGCGGATATAATTATTATAAAAAATACGGTTATTCAAAGTATAATAAAAATAAATACAACAGATATGCAATTAACCAGAGCGGCAGCATTTCCGCTACGGAAGAGGAGCAGTAAATGTATAACGACAGCCAGGATATTACATATGCAAAAATGAATAACGTTGATGACGAAAGATTATTCACCATATACATGAGCGATATTTTGAAGGGTGTATCGAAATTTTGGTGGGTTTGCGTTGCACTTTCCTTTATAATAGGCTCGGCTGTATTTGTGAAGAGTTATTTTGATTTTACTCCCGTTTATAAATCCACTGCCGTGTTTACAATCAATACTCAGGACAGCACGCTTGCTCAGGGAGGAATTTCAACATATTCGTTCTTTTATGACAGCGCAACTGCCAGTCAGCTGTCGGATATTTTTCCGTATATTCTATCCAGCAGTTATTTGAAGGACGCCATATGCGATGACATGGATGTCAAGGCTGTTCCGGCATCGCTTTCCGCTTCTTCTGTTGAAAATTCAAATATGTTTACGCTTGAATCCGTAGGTCGTGATCCGCAGCTGGTATACGATACTTTGGTTTCGGCAATGAAGAATTATCCGGATGTTGCAAGGTATGTTATCGGCAACGTTAATTTCTCGGTTATTACGGAACCCGAGGTCGCGAAAACACCGTTCAACAAAGCGGAGTATAAGAAGGAAACGCTCATCGGAGCGGCTGTCGGCTTTGCTCTGGGCTTGCTTTTCATTCTGGTTTATGCAATAGCACGAAAGACCGTAAGAACCACCGATGATATCACGCAGGAATTGAAGATATACAATCTCGGCATTTTCCCGAAGGTTGCTTTAAAAAAGCATAAAAAAGAAGTTAACAAAAGTATACTTTTGACGAATGATAAAATCGGCGACAGCTTTATAGAGGCTCTGAGAGTTACACGAAACACATTGATGAACAAGCTTGATGAAGATGAAAAGATTATCATGGTAACGAGCACAGCTCCCGAGGAAGGCAAAACAACAGTTATTTCAAATCTCGCTTTGTCAGTTTCAAGAATGAAGAAAAAGGTACTTATAGTTGATGCCGACCTCAGAAATCCGAGTATAGACGATATATTAACGGTTGACAGGAGCGATGATAATATAATTGAGTCGCAGGATACCTATACAATTTATAAATATAACAACAATGTTTCTGTTCTGAATTTCAATGTGAACAATTATTTTAACGTCCTTAATATGAAGGAGCTGCGTAGCTTCTTCTCAAAGATTAAAGAGAATTATGATTATGTGTTTGTTGATACCCCGCCATGCGGATTGGTTTCCGATACGCTGATCATCGCACAGGCTGTTGATACCGTTATTTATGTAGTTATGCAGGATACGGTTCGTACCTCAAAGATACAGAGCAGCATTGACGAACTGCTTTTCTCGGATGTCAAAATAACCGGCTGTATCCTAAATGCGGCGGAGTCGGGTCTGCAGGGTTACGGAAAATATTACGGCTACGGCTCGTATTACAAATACGGACACTACGGCTATGGCAGACATCATTACGGCTACGGCAGACATCATTACGGCTACGGTCACGAAAATTAAGGAACAGAAATGAACGGATTGCAAAAGAACCTATTTGAACTGCTGGCATCGATAGTCAGAAACGATTCCGTCGGCAATGTGCGGACGGAGGATTCGGTTTCTGTCCTCAATCTCGCCTATCAATACAAAGTCATCACTGCGATTTACAATTATATCGCAGACGACAGAGCAAAGGCTTTTTTCACCCAATCTCTTATAAAATCGAATATTATCAACGTCAACCAACAGGCAGAGATGAAAAGGATATTCGATTATGCGGAAGAAAACAATATTTTTCTGCTGATGCTTAAAGGCTTTTGTATCGGAAAATATTACCCGTCGAAGGGCTTCAAAGAGATGTCCGATATTGATCTGTTCTATAAAATTCAGCAGAAGGAATCGGTTGACAGGATGATGCGTGAGCTTGGATACACCTTCAGCGAACGCAAAGAAAATCATGAGACATGGGCGATAAAGGAACGCAACGTTTTCGTTGAGCTTCACTTTTCGATTGCGGATGTCAGCGAGGATTTTCTGAGTCAGATTTTAGAAAGAAAGAAAAACTTTGAGAATTGCAGCAACGTGTTCATAATGTCGAATGAGGATTTATATGTTTATTTGCTTATTCATTTCTGCCATCATCTGAGAAACGGAACATTTAGTTTTCGTCAGCTTTTTGATATATTTGTTATAAAAGAAAAGGTTCCTCTTGATTTTGAGAGAATTGACGAGATTGCCGTTCGGGAGAATATTAAATTGTTCGGCGACAATATTCTCAAGGCTTTTGACAGTATTTTTAACGGTGTTTATCATGAGGAAACCGCCGAATTCGCAGAGTATCTGTCCGGCAATATTTCCTTTGGAAACAATGCCATTGCAAAGCTTGCGTATGACAGCAACGGCAAGATAGGCTTTGCGATGAAAAGATTATTCCCGAGAAAAGAAAAAATTCTTATTGAATATCCGGATTATAATGATAAGAAGCTGCTCTTGCCCGTCGGTTATGTGAAAAGAATTGTTCACATAATGAAAGATAAAAGAGAAGAGGCCTTCTATCAATACCGGATTATGAAAAAAATCGACAGTAAAATGATAGCCGGCGGAAAAGAGCAAAAAGAATTTCTTAAAAAATACGGTATAAACAATATATAATATATTGTAGATATAAATTTTAATTTATATAAACTGATGCGAAAAAATCATTTAAACTGAGGTGATTCTAAATGAAGAAAACAGGAAAGAGGGCTTTCAGGAAAATCCTTGCGATTGTATTGGTCTGCATGATGCTGCTTTCATCGGGAGCAGTGACCCTTGCTGCCTATGCGGTCAAAAACGATTCGAGTAATGCCGACACTCTTGTCACCGAAAACATCAGCCGTTACGAAATGGATTTCAACAGTAACTGGAAATTCAACCTGGGTGATGTTCCTACGGCTCGGTATAAGGCATATTCCGATTCGGAATGGAGAACTGTTGAGCTTCCGCATGATTTCAGCATTGAGCAGGATTTCACAAATTCCGGAACAGAAACGGAAAGCGGAAATCTCCCCGGAGGAACGGGCTGGTATCGTAAGATGTTTACGCTGCCCGGGGAAATCAGAGGAAAGCGCATAATTCTCAACTTCGACGGAGCTTATTCGGATACATATGTTTATGTAAACAATAAGTACGTTGGCGAAAACCATTACGGATACAATTCGTTTTCTTTTGATATTACCGATTATATCGCATGTAACGGCTCAATCGTTAATCTTATTGCGGTTAAGGTTGTCAATGAGATACCGAACTCCCGCTGGTATTCAGGCTCGGGTATAAATCGTGATGTTACATTGACGATTACAGATCCCGTGCATGTTGCTCATTACGGCACTAAGGTTGTCACGACAGAAACGGGCTCGGGAGCTTCCGCCAAGGTTACGGGCGAAGCCAGGGCAACCGTATCGCTTCAGAATGATTCGGAAGAAGCAGCCAATGTAACCGTAGGAGCCGTTGTGCTTGATTCAAACGGCAATGAGGTAAGCTCGGAGAGCAGGACGACTGCCTCAATTCCGTCAAAAGGAACGTCTGCCGTTTCTCTTGCGGCTACGGTCAACTCGCCTAAGCTTTGGAGCGTTTCATCGCCGAATCTTTACACCATGAGGGTGAAGATTTACAATGCCTCGAACGAGGAAATTGACAGATACGATACCGATTTCGGATACAGGACAACCTATTGGGATGCGTCAACCGGCTTCTACCTCAACGGCGAATCGACAAAGCTCAAGGGTGTTTGCCTGCATTCCGATTCCGGAGCATTGGGCGCGGTTCAGAACTATGACGCAATATACAGACAGATGACCATATTGAAGGATATGGGCGTTAACGCTGTGCGCACAAGTCACAACGTAGCCTCTCAGACATTTATTGATGTCTGCAACGACATCGGAATGCTGGTTATGGAAGAATTCTTCGATGGATGGGATTCTCCGAAAAACGGCAATACAAATGATTTCAGCAGATACTTCAGTGTAAAAATAGATTCACAAAACAACCTTGTTGATAAAAAAGCCGATGAAACGTGGGCACAGTTTGTTGTTGACCAGGCCGTTAAGCGTGACAGAAATTCACCGTCGATAATTATATGGTCGGCAGGTAACGAGATAATGCTTGCAACAAGCAGTGCGAACTACGGAACCATAGCTTCAAATATCAAGACGTGGGTTTCGTCACTTGATTCAAGACCGCTGACTCAGGGTAATAACATGCGCGGCTCCACAGGAGTTTTGGCAACCGTTGACGGCTACATGGACGTTATCGGAGGAAACTATTACCCCGGCTCGTGGGTAAATGCAAGAGATAAAAGCAAGCCTTTTGTCGCAACCGAGACTGCGTCCGCCGTTTCATCACGCGGATATTATGCAAACTCAAGCGGTAACTCTGCCGGAAGCGGAGTAAAGTATTCCGCTAACAAGCAGATAAATGCTTACGATGCATCGGTTGTAAGCTGGGGAAATACCGCAGCCGACGCATGGTATTATGCCGCAGTAAATGACTGGTTCTCCGGAGAATTTGTTTGGACCGGATTTGACTATATCGGTGAGCCGACTCCGTGGAACAATAACGGCGCAGGCTCCCAGACAACGCCGAATTCTTCATATTTCGGTATTACAGACACCGCAGGCTTCCCGAAGGACAGCTACTACCTTTACAGAAGCATGTGGAACACCGACACCTACACGACTCATCTTGTTCCGGCAACATGGAACAAGGCCTCTCTCGGCAATGCGTCAACCATTCCGGTGGCTGTTTACAGCAATGCCAAAAAGGTTGAGCTTTACCTCAACGATGTGCTTATCGGCTATGCCGAGTCAACGGAGCATACAACCGCAGGCGGCTATACCTATAAGACATGGAAAGAAACCGCAGTTACCTCGGCTTGCTCGACAACGTCGGGACTTGTAGGAACAAATGACCATGATTTATATGCCCAGTTCGGCGTAGCTTATGCCGAGGGAACACTTTCCGTAAAGGCATATGATGAGAACAACAATGAGATCACATCACAGTGTGCCGGTTCTAAATCGGTTACGAGCGGTGCAAAGGTAAGCAAGATTGAATCCAAGGTTTGGAAATTATCTCCCGAGGCCGACGGAAAGAGCCTTATTTACATAGAATACACCGCAGTTGACGAAAACGGCAACTTTGTAAACGATTATAACAGCAACATTACGGTATCGCTCAACGGTACGGGAGTTGATTCGGCTGTCTTTGCCGGAGCAGATAACGGTAATGCCGCAACAACAAAGAAATTCCAGTACAATGTTTTGTCGAACAATGCAAAGACCGTTTCAATAGATATGTTTAACGGCAAGGCTTTGGTAATCGTTAAGACTCTTAACACCGACCAGAAGGGTACTGTTTCAATTTCACAGGATATCGGAACCGGTGAGCATTTCATCGAAGGTGCAGCTGTTACCTTCAATGTTGGCAAGGACGATATCAAGGACGAGTTTTCGGAGTTCTTTAAGCAGCAGAACATTGACTATGAGCCGACATTCTATGATATATACAACATGCTTGATTCCGAATTCAGCATGCTTGACGGCTCGCAATACGAATCAAACATCTATTATCAGAGATACAGCGCAGCACCGGGTGCAGGAACGGATATATTACTTGAAACAGGCTACTATGGCTTCACCGGCACAGCATCAACCGCTAAATCAACCGGCGTTTTGCTGTCCGATACTGCCGGCGCAACAGGCTTGCTCAGTTCCGGTTCCGACACCTTCACGGGCACATCAACCGCATGGTATCTTGAAAAACAGACGGACGGAACATATTATATGTCCGTTACCGAGAACGGAGAGAAAAAGTATATCAATATCGGCTCGTCCAACGGCACGCTTACTCTTTCCGCTACTCCGCAGAAGCTCAAGGTTACATTGAATACTGCGGCGAAAACTGTCATTATAGGCAATACGGACGGAACAAACTATATAAACTATTACGGCTCTCAGACAAATGTTGTAAACGCTTATGAATCGGGAACTGCGATGAAGGTTTACACCGCGAGCGGAACAGCAGGAAATTACAGCTTCAGCGAATGGACATTAACCGGCGATCTTCCGACGGTTGAGGACGGAAACTATGTAATTTATAACGCCACAAACAGCGTAGTTGTTTCGAACAAGACCTTTTCGGCAAAGGCACTCGATAAGTCCATAGGTACGGTATCCGGCGACAAAATCAAGACAGATTCAAGCAATGTATATACATTCAAAAATGTCGGCGGAAACACATATTATATAAGCGACGCAACGGGCAAGTATCTTAACATCGGCACAAGATCGTTGTCGCTGACGGATACCCCGCAGGCTATTTCGGTCTATGCAAGAGCAGACGGAACGGTGTTCATCTATAATGATTCTAATTTCGTTGACTGCTATAAGACCTCTAACAGAATTTTCTCAGCATGGGAATCCAATACTTCAACCACAAACGGAAACGAGATACACACCCTGTACAAGCAGTATAATGCCGGAATCAGCACATCGAGATTCACTGACTTGTACAACGCAATGGAAAAGGCAATCGACAAGAATCCCGGAATGTACGAGCAGGAAGGCTACCGTGAATTGCTTGATTCGGCAAAGAACGGATTGGCAGTGCTGAAGTCGGAATCCTCCACAGACAGCGAAATAACCGAAGCTGTTAAGACGATAGAAACCGCTTTGAAGGCGTTGAAGAGAACCATAACAAAGTTTAATTCAACCATCTATAAATACGGCTTTGACTCAACAAAAACAGGAAATTCAAGATATGCAAGAAACGGCGGTTATGATTTCAGCGTTCAGGCCGTTGCACAGATGAAGAATGCTATCCTTGCAAACAGCGACCTTGTTGCTCAGATTGAAAAGATAATAGGCACAAGCGAACAGGAGTATATTGAAAGCGCAGCCGAGCAGTATGCAAGAATTTATACCGAATCTTTCCAGGGCCACGGTGTAACAAACGGCGTTGATATAAATGATCTGGTCGGTAATAAGACTGCATGGAGCTGGTGGGATAAGGCGAACAGTAAGCTCAGCACCGATGTACAGAACGAGGGAGCTTCCGTAATGGGTATCTACAGCCCGTACCTTGTCAACGGTGTACCGGTAAGCCACAGCGTTTATAAGAATGAAGTGCCCTATCTCTGTCCGCCGACCGGCATAAAGTCAAATAAAACGCTTACGGTAGGCAACAACACAGTTACGCTTACTCCGCTTAAAAATATTTCAGTCTATGCTCCCGACCTTTTCTCAAGGAAGAATGTCAAGAGCGGAATAACCGGTTCACTTTCCACCGTCGAATCGGACGCAACAACGGAGTATTCAAAGTACTATTGGGACACACGTTTCCCATTCATGACGCAGACAGACGAGTACGGCATTAACACCTACACATATGATTCAAACGACACCTCTTATATATACCGTGCTTGCTTCGATGATTCGGCTCAGACCGCTTATTCAACTCTCCAGGATGTTGAAACATGGGATATCACCCGTTCGTCAAAGGGCAAAGGCGGCCGAGGCTTGTTCCCGTTTAACTATCAGATGGCAAATGCAAACGATACCGCAGAAACAATCTTCTCGGGCGAAAACGCAATTTACCACTACGGAATGACGTTTGATACAGAGTTCACATTGCCGAATACCCCCGACAGGAAGTATAACAACGGCGGTACAGGTCAGGACGTCATATTCAATTTCTCCGGTGACGACGATGTTATGGTTTATGTTGACGGCGTTATGGTTCTTGACAACGGCGGACTTCACGGTGCAAGAAGCTTCTCTATCAACTTTACAAAGCAGAGCGTAACATACCAGTATGCGTATGATATTGAAGCCGGAAAGGTAGTTACGCCGAGAGAAAATACCACATACACATACGGTGATGATGCCAACAATCAGGCGAACGGAATCACAAGTGACATTCAGCTTGCACTTGATAAGCTCCATGAGATTTATGAGGCGGGTTCAGCGAAAGACCACAAGCTCAACTTCTTCTACCTTGAGCGTGGTTCAACGGATTCGAACTGTCTTATAACCTTCAACCTTCAGCCTGCGACCGGATATGTTGAGCTTAACGATGAAGAATTCGTAGCAGACTACGGTCATGACATTCAGTTCGATGCCGTTGAGAACAACAATGTATATGACGAAGCTGTTAACGCAGGTGCATATTATGAATATCTCGGCATCATTAAGGGCGAAAACGAGCATAAGCTTCCCAGAATGGCATTCACCTACGATGAGTCAAACCTTGACTATAAGTTTGCCGATAACAACGACAAGATCACCGTTGAGGGCAAATTCGGCACCTTTACTGCGGATTATAAGTACAATAATACGGCCGATGGCGAGACATCGGTAATCTCCTGCGAAACAAATTACAGGCTTAGAGACATGCAGTTTACGGACGATGATGTTTTCTATCTTGTTGCAAAGATTTACAAGGATCCGATCTTCACCACCGATGTATATTATACTTATGAAAAGATAACATATGTCCCGGCGACGACCATTTATTACGAGGATGACTACAGGCAGAACACGGCGAACGGAATAACTTATTCCGACGGAGCGGCGAATGCATGGCAGGTGGTTAATTCCGGTGATAAGGCAACGCTTCAGGATACCGATATTATCGGCGATTCCTATGCGAATGTCTACGGCTATGATTCACATTATACCGATTTCCATATGTTTAGCAACAATTCATCTCATAAGGTTACGGTAAGCGGAAACGACAGCCAAAAGTGGCCGAACGCTCAGTTCAAATTTGCCGGAACAGGCTTTGACGTTATCTCGCTCACGAGCAACAGAACGGGCGTATTCGTCGTCAGCGTATACAATGAAGCCGGCAAGAGAGTCAAGTACAAAATCGTTGATACATACTACGGCTATTCATACGGACAGATATACTGCGATGCGGACGGAAAGCCAACGCTCGAAGAGTATGCTCTTGACGCAAACGGCAACCCGACGGACGTTAAAAATACCGTAATGTATAATACGGACAGAATGCTTGTCGGCCAGGACGAAAACGGTGAAAATAAGGTTGACGAAAACGGCAACCTCATCTATGAAACAAACGGCAAGGCAATGTCCAAATCTCCGAGATATTATGATCTCGACGGAAAAATTACAACAAAGCCGAAGTATTATTCATATGTTGACGGAGCAGACGTGTTGACGGATACGGTAATGTATATCAGCACAAATTCCGATGAAAAATATACCGAAACTCCGACATATTATGATGAGGACGGAAATCTTACAACAACGGTCACGGAAAATCCCGCATACGCATACGCTTACAAGCCTGCATATGCTTTCGGCTGGCTTAACAACCCGACTGAGACTGAGGATGCCTTGTACCAGATTCCTGTTCTTAAAATCAGCGGACTTCCTTACGGAACTTATACGGCAAAGATTGAGGCAAGATATGCCGAAATGTTCGACCATACGGCAAGCACCGGCTCTTATGACCTTTATCTTGACGCAATAAGAATTTATGACCCGGCAGGAACGGCTGACGAAACTGCGGCAAACAACAGAAATACCACGGTTTCAAATGCATATATTGCCGATAGTGAAGCATTTGCATATTACAAAGAGATCAGGGATATGATTATCGGCTCAAACACGATTGATTCCGGCGGAACAAGCGGTGTGCTCTTTATAGACGGTAAGAGTGCCGTTACTTCCGAGGAACTTGAGGATTACAGAATTGCAGGACCCAACAATGAGCTTTATCTTGACGCAGGACAGTCGGTTGCGTTTGAAATTCTTGCAACGTCTGTTCCGAAGGATGTTCAGATCAGCGCAAAGGTTGCAAAGTCGGCGACGGGTTCAAATCCTGTATTGACCTTTGCATACGGTAATCAGAGCGTACAAAAGACGCCTATCAAGACGGCAACCGATATGTACTATTCGATTGCGGAAAGCCTTAACCTTTCATGGAAACTGACAAAGGTTAACGGAAAGGTATATTATACCTCCGGAGTTATAGTTATCGGAAACGGTGCGGAAGCCAACTCGGGCAATATCCTTTCTGTTACAAATCTTAAGTGGACATTCGACAAGTACGGTGCGGAGGGATATTATCGAATTCCCGTAAGTCTGCAGGATGAGGATGTAGACATTTCGGTAAGCTCGGCAACCATGGCTCAGGCTGTTTCACTTATCGATATGAGCCGTGCCGATATTTCAATCGACCGCAACAATGTCAGCCTCTCAAGCGACACTGTTCAGGCCGGCAAGTCCACCATGGTAACCATCAAAACCTCAAAGGACGTTTCCTCGCTGGTTATCAAGGATTCCGACGGAAATATTGTTGAACCGCTTTCTGTGAACTATAAGGATGTCGGTGAGACAAGAGAGTGGAGCGTTCAGCTCTATGGCAGCAAGCCCGGAACATACAGCTATACAGTTCAGGGCGTATACGAAAACGGATATACTGATTCTTCCTCCGGTGCCGAGTTCACCGTTAAGGTTGTAGAGGCAAAGAAGGGCGGCTCAGATTCCGGATTTACATTTAACATTATTGGATGGCTGATAAATCTGATACTTAAGATATTCGGTCTTTCAATCTAACGGATATCTTTTCCGAACGGCTGTTTTATGCAGCCGTTCGGAAGGCAAATAATTACGGAGGTTGATTTTATGAAAAAAGCATATATTAAACCGGACGTCTCTTTTCATAATTTAGCTATATCCACATCAGCTTCGGCAGGCTGTTCCGTTCAGGCTTCTTTCCAGATGGGAACATGCCCTATTAAGGTTGGAGCGTGGGGAGAAACGGTTTTTCTTGAGAATAATTGTGACCTTTCGAATGATGACTTTGTATGTTACGACGTTCCGCTTTCAAGCAGTAATGTTTTTGAGTCATAATTATGAAGTGTATAAAAACATATTCATTCGCGTCAACTACGGTTCGGCTTGTCAGCGGTTGTCCTGTGGAGGACACAGAGTATTATTCACGATTCTTAACGGATAAGACCCCGGATGTTACAGTAAATATTTTCTGCGGAAAGCTGCCTCAAATCAATGGAGAGGTTATTGCAAAATCAGAGAAAAAGACAGTTATTAAAAATGACTCGGGCTTCTTTGTTTACACGTCGTATTATAATCAAAAAAAGCCGGGATTTGTGACTTATGCCTGCAAGGCCGAGCATGAAAACATCATTGATTTATACATTGATTTTGCCGGCGGTTTGTGGGATAAGATGATTTTCAATGCGTTGGATATTCCGCAGATTATGGTTAATTTCGGTTCACTGCTGATTCATTGTTCGGTTGTTGAATATAAAGGAAAAGGTATCATGTTTGCGGGCGACAGCGGAGCAGGCAAGTCTACTCAGGCCTCGCTTTGGAAACAGTATCGCGGTGCGGAGATAATCAACGGCGACAGAGGTGCAATTTGCGCTGATGGCGGAGGATTTAATGTTTACGGGGTTCCGTTTAACGGAACATCGGCAATTTGCCAAAACAAAAGCTGTAAAGCAGAATTATTGGTTTTGATTGGGCGAGGGGAAAAAAATGAATTTTTCAAGCTTGATGGGGCGTCTGCATTCAGGATGCTTCTGGGCAAAACGACCTATTACGAATGGGACAGACAGTCTGTAGAGAGTGTATTGGATATTTTGGATAGGTTTGTAAAAGCAGTTCCGGTTTTTTGCTTGAAGTGCTTACCGGACGAGAGCGCAGTCAGAACTTTGGAGGAAGGTTATGAACAATATCTTTCGGAAAAACAATGAGCCCGATATTATAAACTTTCTTCATGCAAAGGCATCAAGGGAAGGTGTTCCGCTGTCCGGAACATTTGAATTGACGAGAAAATGTTGCTTTAATTGTAAAATGTGCTATGTCCACGATGAAAATTGTGCGGCTGCAAATGAACTCACCTCTGAGCAGTGGCTGTCGGTTGCGAGAGCGGCGCGTGAAAACGGTATGCTGTTACTCTTGCTGACAGGCGGAGAGCCATTGCTCAGAAGTGATTTTATCTGTCTATATGAAGAATTTGCAAAAATGGGTTTTATCATTTCGATAAATACAAACGGTTATTTACTCAGCGGTAAAATTGCGGAGACTTTAAAAAAATTTCCCCCGTCAAGACTTAATATTTCGCTGTACGGTGCCGACAGAAAGTCATATCTTGAACTGTGCGGCGGAGATTATTTTGACAGGGTCATTGAAAATATAAAGGATATGAAAAGTTCGGGGATCAACATAAAGCTGAACTGCACCGTTACGCCGCAAAACTGCAACGAGCTGAAAGAAATAAGTGCGCTGGCGAATGAGCTGGAGCTTAATATAAAAACAGTAACCTATCTTTATCCTCCGGTAAGAAAAGGGGAGAGCTTTGCCGGAGAGAATGCAGGAAGACTCAACCCAAGGGATGCGGCTTATTACAGACTCTTATGGGACGAGATACATTATGACGATTTTGGCGAGAGGCTGAAATCTATAGTGAACAGTACGGAAGAAAGCAGTGATATCCGTAATAAGGAGCATTGCTCAAGATGCAGAGCCGGAAGTACATGCTTCTGGATTGATTCCGAGGGCAATATGAGCTCATGCGGAATGCTGAACGGAACAGAAAATGTTCTTAAAAAGGATTTTAGAGAGTGCTGGAACAATGTAAAAAGATTCACACGTGAAGTCAGGCTCCCGAAGGAGTGCCTCGGATGTAAATACAAAAATTTCTGCAACGTCTGCATGGCGGTCTGCTATACGGAGAGCGGAAAGACAAGCGGTTTGCCTGAATACGTGTGCCAATACAGCAAGAATTTATACGACCTTGCCTCAGAAAAAATGAAGGGTGACGCATGATGAAATTCAAAAAAGAAGTGGTTTTGCGTACAGTTGCCGACGAAACAATGCTCATTCCCGTCGGTGCGGATACAAAGGAATACAATGGAATTTTCACCTTGACCGAGTCTGCCGTTACGGCTTTCAAGGCTATTCAATCGGGAAAAGACAGAGATGAAATCGTTGACGCCATTCTGGAGGAATTTGATATCGACAGGCAGACGGCTCAAAAAGATGTCGATGATTTCCTGACGGAGCTTAAAAACTACGGAATCATATAAAGGATGATTTTTTTGAAGCTGAAATCCCATAAAATCTTTGACGATAAAGAAGAAAATACCGAGCTTATCAAATGGATGGCAGGAGTAACGAAGCCGTTCTATAAGGACATCGTTGCGATTTTTCTTATAAGTCTTTTTTCTCTTTGCATTTCATATGCGAGCACGATTATAGGCAAATATGTCGTTGATGACGCTACAACAGGCATAATCAATTTGAGAAACATGACTTATATGGGAGTAGGAACTGCGATTTCTATTGTCATAAGTGCTGCAAGCAGGCTGATAGGCGACTATATCAATGAGAATTTTTCATTTGGTTTGCGCTGTAAAATGTATGACAATATTCAAAGAAGTGTTTGGCTGAAGGTAAAAAGACTCCATACCGGAGATTTGCTGACAAGACTTACCGGCGATATATCGATCCTCTCGGGCGGCTTGATTTCAATGCTGCCGCAGATAATTCTTGTTGCTTTTCAGTTTATTATAGCTTTTGCAATTCTGTTTCATTATGATAAGGCCATGGCGGTTATCGCCGTTATTATAGGCCCGTTGGGAACTGTTTTTTCGGTTCTTTTGAGAAAAAAATACAAGCATTATCAGCTGAAGCTTCGTGAAAGCGAATCGGATTACCGTTCGTTTGTTCAGGAGAGTCTTTATAATTTAACGCTCACCAAATCTTTTCAGCTTGAGGATAAAAACAACGAAACGCTGGAATCTTTTCGCAGGGAGCGTCTGAAGCTCGTTTTTAAGAGTACACGGCTGAGTGTTATAATGAATTCGGCGTCAAAACTCGTTTACAGCATAGGATATGTTGTTGCTTTCTGCTGGGGTGCTTACAGAATATCAAACGGGTTTATAACATATGGAACGCTGACGGTTTTTATTACGTTGGTTTCGCAGGTTCAAGGCTCAATCGGTGGCATTATCGGCATAGTTCCGCAAATATACAGTATGCTGATTTCGGGCAAACGTGTTTACGAAATTGCCGAGCTTGAAAAGGAAGAATATAACGCTCAAAAACCGATTCCGAAAAATATTGATGTTCATATAAAAGACTTGTCATTTGCGTACGAAAGAGATACGGTGCTCAGAAACGTTACTTTCGATGTGAAAATGGGCAGTAAGGTTGGAATTATCGGACATTCCGGCTCAGGAAAAACCACCCTTAACAGACTTTTGCTCGGTTTGATCAAGCCGGATGCAGGCAGCATAGTTTATTCCTTTGAAAACGGTGAAAAGGAGCTTGCCGGTGCGGATTCAAGGCGATTTATTTCGTATGTTCCTCAGGGCAACACTCTGATTTCAGGCACTATTGCAGATAATCTCAGGCTCGGAAATGAAAATGCCGATGAGCAGATGATGACAGATGCCCTTAAAACGGTTGACGCATGGAAGTTTGTTTCTCAGCTTCCTGAGGGATTGAATACAATGCTGTTTGAAAAATCGGGAGGCTTATCCGAAGGACAGGCTCAGAGAATCGCCATAGCGAGAGCCTTAATTGCCGAAAAACCGATATTGATTCTTGACGAATCCACAAGCGCTTTGGACGAGAAAACCGAGTCCGTTGTTCTGAACAATATCACAGACAGATACAGGAGCATTACTTGCTTTATTATTACGCATCGCACATCAATGCTGAAGTATTGCGACAGAGTGATAAGAATCGAAAACGGCGGAACGATGGCAGAGTGTGCAGATGCAGCAGACTGAACCTTCGAAAAAAGAGGTTTATTTTATGAAAATCATGCTTATAGCGAATGATACAAATTTTGCATATAATCTTCGCAGAGAACTAATGATTAATTGGATAGAACAGGGCAATGAGGTGATTCTGGTCGCCCATGCGGAAAACTATCTGTCTGAGCTTGAAGCATACGGCATTAAGGTTGAAAACGTCAAAATTAAACACAGAGGGAAAAATCCGGCAAGTGATATTATTCTTATGCTTAGGTATAACCGGATAATCAGAAGGATCGGACCGGATATTGTTTTTATAAATAACACCAAGCCGAATATCTGTGCCGGAATAGTCTGCCGATTAAATAAGGTTAAATATATTCCGAACATAACCGGTCTCGGAACCGCAGTGGAAAATAACGGTTTGCTTTCAAAGCTGACGGCCGGAATGTATAAATGCGGAGTTATGGGGGCAAAGACAATTCTGTTTCAGAATACATATAATTTGAAGTTTTTTTCTGACAGAAAAATGATTCCCGAAGGAGCCGAAAGCGTTTTGCTGCCGGGTTCGGGCGTTAATCTGCAAGCTCATCCGCTGCTTGAGTATCCTAATGAGGATAACGGGATCCACTTTCTTTTCATTTCCAGAATTCTTAAGGAAAAAGGAATTGACCAGTATCTTTATGTCGCAAAAAAAATCCGCAGCGAACGCAGTGATGTTTTCTTTCATATTGTCGGAGGCTGTGAAAGCCGAAGATATAAAAAAATTCTATCAAAACTGCACGACGAAGGCATTATTGTTTACCACGGATTCCGGAAGGATGTTACGCCGTTTTTCGAAAAGGCGAGCTGCTTGGTTTATCCGTCATATTATCCCGAAGGGGTGAGCAATGTCTTGCTGGAGGCTGCAGCAAGCGGAAGGCCTGTAATCACAACAGATCGGATAGGATGCCGTGAAGCTGTTGATGACGGAGTGACGGGATATATTGTCCCGATCAGGGATAAGGAAGCGACGCTTGACGCAGTCGTGAAAATCCTTGGCCTCAGCCGTGAAAAAAGGATAAAAATGGGATTGGCAGGCAGGAAAAAGATGGAAATGCAGTTTGACAGAAATATAGTTATCCGAATGGTTAATGATGCATGGTCATCAACATCAAAATCCACGCATTTTCAGGAATGAAAGCAGAATGCTTTATTAACAAAATTTCATCTGAAGTTTGAATATTCTTGTGAGATTTACCGTTGATACACAATATACATTCTGTTGATTAAAACGCATATTTTTAATATAATAAAAAGAGAAAATTTATTGTATTGTCAGGAAGTAAAAAGAGGAAAATCAGGGAGTTGTTGAAGTTTGTTTAGTGAGTTGAAACCGTCGGGAAGTCTGTTCTACAGATTTGTGAAGCGTTCATTTGATATTGTTTGCTCTTTTATTCTGATGATCCCGATAGGTCTGGTCATTATGCTGTCGGCGATAGCGATTAAAGCTGAGGACGGCGGCTCGGTGTTCTATAAAGCGGATCGCATAGGACGATTCGGCAAAATATTTAAGATGTATAAGCTGCGTTCAATGAAAGAGAATTCCCCGGATATCCGCCTTGCGGACGGTTCAACCTATAACGGCGATGATGACCCGAGGGTTACAAAATTCGGACGTTTTGCACGAAAAACAAGTATTGATGAATTGCCGCAGGTCATCAATATCCTGAAGGGCGAGATGAGCTTTATCGGACCCCGACCGGATACGCCGATGTATATTGATAAATATACCGAAGAGGAAAAAATAATTCTTACGGTTCGCCCGGGTGTAACGGGATATAATCAGGCACTCAACAGAAATGCGGTTCTGACAAAGGAAAAATTAAAAAATGATGTTTATTATGCTCAAAATCTATCCTTATGGTTTGATTTAAGAATTATTTTTATGACCGTTGCCACTGTTTTGAAGCATGAAAATATCAATCGAACAGATATGGATTCTTCTGATATGTATGTTTTGGAAAATCGTCAAACTAAACCCGAAGAAAAGGAATTGATGAAGTAAGCATGAAAAAGATAATGATTCTCGGAGCGAGCATTTTGCAGTTGCCGGCTATAAAGAAGGCCAAATCAATGGGCTTGAAGGTGGTTGCTGTCGATATGAATCCGAAAGCAGTCGGATTCCGTGAGGACGGAGTAATTAAAGAGGTAATAAGCACAATTGATACACCTGCAATCATTGAAGCTGCAAAGCGTAACAGGGTTGACGGAGTGATGACTATTGCTTCGGATATGCCAATGCGTTCAGTTGCAGCGGTTGCCGATGAGCTTGGTTTGGTCGGTATCTCGAAGGAAACGGCCATAAAGGCGACGGACAAGGGCGAGATGAGAATGGCTCTTCGCAAAAGCGGTGTACCGATTCCGGATTTCTATCGGGTCAGATCAAAGGAAGAATACCGTTCCGCCGTCAATAAGATTAAAGAAGCGGGCTACAAATGCATTGTGAAGCCTGCCGATAATTCCGGAAGCAGAGGAATAGACCTGCTGTCCGATTTTGAACAGGAAACGATTGATAATGCGTATGAATACAGCAAGCAATCGTCAAGATCCGGCGATCTTATGGTTGAGGAATATATGGAGGGCGATGAGGTAAGCGTTGAGAGCCTGAGTATAGACGGAATCTGTCATGTGATCCAGATTACGGACAAGCTTACAACGGGTGCGCCGTATTTTGTCGAAATGGGCCATTCGCAGCCGAGCGTTCTTTCCGAAGACACAAAAGAAAAGATCAGACAGATTACAATAGCTGCCAACAAGGCGATTGGAATAGAAAACGGTCCGGCACATACGGAGATAAAAATTACCAAGGACGGGCCGAAAATAATCGAGCTTGGAGCAAGACTCGGTGGCGACAACATTACAACCCATCTGACCCCGTTGTCAACAGGCGTTGATATGGTTGAATGCTGTATCAATATTGCAATGGGTATGGCTGTCAATCTGAATACAAGGATGAACAGAGGCTCGGCAATACGGTATTTTCCTTTAGAAAAAGGAAAAATCAAGAATATTGAAGGTGTTGAACAGGCTCAGAAAATACCCGGCGTTGTTCAGGTGTCGATTGTTCACGGAGTCGGAGAAAGTGTAAACGGCATAAAGAACAGCGGCGACCGCGTCGGATTTGTAATTACAGAGGGCGATGACGCTAAGGCAGCCGTCGATGCTGCGATGCAGGGAGTAGCTGCAGTTAAGTTTGAGGTCTGTTGATAGAGGTGCAAGATGGCAGGATATGTTTTTCTTTCAAACAGTACAAAACCGACGCCAAAGGAGCAGGCGAGCAGAGATGAGGTCAAACTTACCAATGTTTCCCGTCCTTGCTTGAAGGCCGCTTTGGATATGGGATTTGATGTTTTTTTCGGAACAAACAGACAGAATCCGGAGGAGCTTCAATGCGAGCTGCCCGTGAAAATGTATGATTCACACACGTATCGCAGCATAACCGCTTTTGGCGACAATAAAATCGCATACGACAATCTGAAAAGAATTGTCGAAGAAAACCCGATTGAAGTTATTCATTGCAATACTCCGGTTGGCGGAATGATAGGCAGGTTCATCGGCAAAAGATATCACATTAACAAGGTGATATATACTGTTCACGGACTTCATTTTTATAAAAATGCTCCGCTGTTCAACAGGACTGTTTTGAAATGGGCCGAGATGCTTATGGCACGATGGACGGACGTAATAATAACGATAAATGAAGAGGATTTTCAGGCTGCACAGAGATTCAAATTAAAAAAAGGCGGCAAGGTCTATAAGGTTCACGGCGTAGGAATCGACACGTTGCAATATGGAATAAGCGAAAAGACCCGTTCCGAAAAGAGAGCGGAATTAAGCCTGAACGATGGAGATTTCGTTATTATTTCGGTCGGCGATCTGAACGAGAACAAGAATAACGAAGTTATTATTTCCGCAATGGAAAAGCTGCAAAAGGATAATATCCATTATATTTTGTGCGGAGTCGGAGATAAGCAGGACGAGCTTCAGCGTCAGGCAGATATTGCCGGACTGCATGATAATGTGCATTTCCTCGGCTACAGGAATGACGTAAAAGAGCTGTATCAAGCAGCAGATTGTCTTGTGATGCCGTCGTTCCGTGAAGGCCTTTCAAGGTCGATTATGGAGGCTATGGCCTGCGGACTGCCATGCGTTGTCAGCAAGATACGCGGCAATGTCGATTTGGTCGATGAGGGTAAGGGCGGTTTCCTTTTGACCCCGACTGATGCAGACGGATTTGCCTCGGCAATAGAAAAGCTTTACGGCAGTCAGGCTTTGCAAAATGAAATGCGGGGATATAACCTTGAAAAGATAAAGGAATTTGACAGCTCCGTTGTTGAAGAAGAAATAAAAAACATTTACAGAAATACACTGCAAACGAGATGATTGTGATGAAAAAAAGAGTCGTTTTATTGAGGTCAAATCCTGTGGCTCCCGATCCGCCGGTTGAAAAGCTTGCCGATTGCTTACTTTCTCAGGGATATGAAGTAATTATTATAGGATGGGACAGAAACAGTGATATCGCCGAGAAGGATGATGTAATTTCATTTGAACACGGCAATGCGGATATCGTCAGATTCGGAATCCCGGCGGTTTTCAATGCCGGAATCAAAAAAAATCTTATTCCTTTGACGAAGTTTGAAACAAGGCTTTTCAAATGGCTGAAAAACCACAGAAACGATTATGATATTATTCATTCTTTTGACTTTGACACAGGATTTATCGCAGAAAAAATCACAAAAAAATATAACAAAGTTTTAATTTATCACATTCTTGATTTTTATATTCATTCGCACAATATTCCGAGTGCGGCTTTGAAAAATAAAGTTAAAGAAGCTGAATTTTCGGTTATAAACAATGCTTATGCAACTATTCTCTGCACGGATAAACGCCGTGAGCAGATTGCCGGAAGCTCCCCGAAAAGGCTGGAGATCATACATAATACTCCTAAAGCCTGCGGAAAAATAAGCGATGATTTCAAGATAAAAAGCTCAAGTGACAGATACAAAATTGTGTATGTCGGAGTCTTGGGCGGCTCAAGATTTTTGGATGAAATTATGGACTTCGTCCGCATTGACGATCGCTTTGAATTCCATATCGGCGGCTTCGGAAACATAGAGTCCAAGATTGAAAATGCGGCAAAGGAATGCGACAGAATTTTTTACTACGGTAAGCTTCCTTATGAAAAAACGCTGGCATTGGAGAAGGCCTGCGACATAATGATTGCGATTTATGACCCGAGCGTGCCGAATCATAAGTATTCCGCACCGAATAAATTCTATGAAGCGTTGATGCTCGGCAAACCGATCGTTATGGCTAAGAACACAGGATTTGATGAGATCATAACAGATAATAATATCGGCTGTCTGATTGATTACAGTCCCGAAGGCTTTGCAAAAGGCGTGAACGAGCTGATTGCTCAAAAGGATAACTGGCAAGCCATGAGCGAAAGGATGAAAACTCTTTATGACGAGCAATACAGCTGGGCAGAGATGGAGAAGCGAATCATCAAGCTCTATTCGGAAATTTGAAGGGAGAAGCCGATGAAAATTTTATATATAACAGCAGTTCCTCTTGAATACAGTTCCTCGGCAAATTTCCGAAATATCGCTTTGATTCGCGGTCTTATGAAAAACGGACACAGTGTTTCAACTCTGTCAACAAGGCCGCAGGAGAATTCCCCGTGCTATGACAAAACGATTCTTGATTTACAGTTTGAAGAACGATTTTATGTTGAACTGGGTCAGCTCCATGCAGGTATCGGTGCGGCAAAAAAAGGAACGCTGAAATCTAAAATCAAGGTCAGGCTCTACAGATTGAATATGCTCTTGAGTCTGTACGATTCACGAAAAAGTGAAGCACCGAAGGTTTCAAAAATTGATTTTTCCGGCAAAAAATATGATATAATAATTTCGTCGTCAGACCCCAAGTCGTCGCATTTGTTTGCCGAGAATTTGCTCAAGGCTTATCCCGGAATCGCAAAAAAATGGATTCAGTATTGGGGCGATCCCTTCAGCGGAGATATAAACCGCCGCTCCTATGTGCCTGAATTTGTGATATCCAAGGAAGAGAAACGCTTGCTTTCTCTTTGCGATAAGGCTGTTTACGTTTCGCCGCTGACAAGCGAGTATATCAAGAAAAAATATCCCGAATATGAGAACAAGATACAGTTTGTTCCGGTAGGTTATTCGGAGAAAAAGGTATATCCCAAGCACGAGAGCGGTAAGCTTGATCTGTGTTATTGCGGCGATTATAACGCTAAGGACAGAGACCTGATGCCGCTTATTGATGCTGCACGCCGGCTTGGTGATACATGCACTCTCACTTTAGCGGGCGACAGTGACCTTGACGTTAAAAATAGCGAGAATATAACGGTTTATCCCCGTGTCGGGAAAAAGAAGGTTGACGAAATCGAGCAGAACAGCGACGTAATTGTCTGCGTCTGCAATAAAAACGGCACTCAGATTCCCGGCAAGATTTATCATGCTTCGGCAACGAACAGATGCGTTCTTATTTTGCTGGACGGTGAAAAAAAGCGAGAAATAAAAAAGTATTTCGAAAGCTACAACCGTTTTATTTTTGCTGAAAACAAAACCGAAGATATAACTAAAGCCTTAAAAGAGATAAGTGCAAACAGACCGGAGGCAGCTCCTTGCGAAGCATTTGAAGGCACTTATGTTGCGAAAGAAATTGTAAAATAGAGAGTGGGAAAAAATGCAGTGAAAATTTTTTGCATTATCATTTTCATAGTTATTGCCGGTGTCATGCTGCATAAAACTCGGGGAACGGGTTCTATGTACAACGGCATTCTTGTCGGCGGACTGGTTTATTACGGCGTAGTTCCGTTCTTCAATGAAATAAACAAGGACGAGATTTTCAAATCGGACAATTATTATGTAAATATGGGAACAGGAAAATATGTTGTTACATATCTTATGATTATTGTCTTTTTCTTCTTTTTCTTCCTGTCCAACAACAGTTCCTTAAAAAGAAGGAAATATATAAACGTTCCCGATGAAAAAAGATTATATAAATTTTTAAAGTTTGTTGCATACGCCTGCTTTATTGTCGGAGGAGCGTCTCTGTTCATGTTTTTCGGGGCATTGGGCGGCATTTCGCAGGCTTTGGAAATTTCCGAAAAAGCAAGAAGCTTTGCTACCTCTTTGACAGATTATATGCCGTATTACGCTTCGCTGTTGATTATTCCGGCTCGATTGATTATGGTTGCACCGTATTGTTTCTGGGCTTTATCATACCTGACCGAGAGGAAAAAAAGAAGATACAGAATACTTACCGTTACTTCTTTCGTCTTTGCGGTTCTGTTTTGCCTGTTCAATGCAGGCCGAGCGCCGCTTCTTGCAATGATATTATGTATAGTCATACCGGTTATGCTTAATAAAAGAATCAAGCACACATGGCTTCTGATTATGCTGATAGGAGTTGCGGCGATGCCGCTTTTAGATGTGCTGGATCAGCTGTTTGTTTATTGGCAAAGCGGTGAATTTGAGCTGGAAGAGACGAACTACTTTTCGTATCTGAGTCAGTTCTCTTATCCTATCAACAACGTTTTTCACGCATTTGATATAGGTAATGAATACGGATATCGTTACGGAAAGGATTTTATCACCTGTATATTGGATATGCTCCCCGGCTTTACGTTTGAGCCGTCCTATGAAGGAACATCGGAATACATGGCCGGCCCTCGCTGGAGAGTGGCGGGAGGAACGCCTAACGATATTATTACGCTGGCACTTTTAGAGTTCCATGTTTTGGGATTGCTTATTATGCCGCTGGTACTCGGAAAGATTTCAAGATTTGTTGATGAATTTACCGGTGGATGCCGAGACAAAAGGACGGGCAGAGTTCTGTCGACTGTTATTACGGTTAATTCCTTCCTGATGGTGGGAAATGCAGATCCGGTTGCAATTTTCCGTGCATTTACGCTGTGGATCATTCCTATGGTAATGGTTCTTTCAACATCAAAAATAAGAAATAATCGAGGACAGGTTTATAATGAATAAAATAATCAAAGGATTATCTGTTGGAATTTTTAGCCTTTTATACGAAAAAAAATATATTAAAGGTAAGCAATTTGAGAGTTCTGAAGGAATCAAGGCTTGTCATAAATTTTGGTTTGATCAAAAAATAAAAGGTTATAACAGACATTGCCCCTTCCCTGTAAATCCGACAACTACGGTAGGAAATATAAAAAATCTTCATTTTGATGTAGATAATATGGATAACTTTTGGAAAACGGGTTGCTATTACCAATGCTGGAGAGGCCATATATATATAGGCAAAGGCACATATATAGCTCAAAATGTCGGATTGATAACAGAAAACCACAACCCGAAAAATTTGGACGAGCACTTGCCGGCCAAAGACATTCGGATAGGTGAAAATTGTTGGATAGGGATGAATTCTGTGATCTTGCCCGGTGTTGCTTTGGGGAAGAACACTGTTGTCGGAGCAAGCTCCGTAGTAACACATTCTTTTCCGGAAGGAAATTGCGTTATAGCCGGTGTGCCGGCAAAAATAATTAAACGATTGGATAATGATGCTGATGAGCAAGATTAAAAAAATAATTAGTAATAATTTTTTTCAGTCTATTGCAACCTTGATGTCCGGTACGCTCATTGCACAGGTAATTTCCTTTGCTATTTCTCCGCTGATGACAAGACTTTACAGCGAGGAACAAATCGGTGAATATACGTTGCTTTTGACAGCGGTCACAATGTTCGGCTCAGTAATTTGCGGAAGATACGACATGGCGATTGTCAGCGAAAACGAGGATAAAGGAATATATGCTCTCGTTAAGCTCTCGTTCTATATAACACTTGTGCTGAGTGCGGTGGTCAGCGTGGGATACACGATTTATTTTTGCACCTCCGGCAGCACAAAAATGGTATTTCCCGAAGTCTTTGCATGGGTTTTTGCATTTATACTTGCAACGGGATTCCTGAATATTTTGCAGTCATATAATAATCACTATCGGGATTATAAGCTTATGTCTGCCGCCGGCATTACAAAAGAGGCCGGAAAGGCGGTAACTCTTGCCGGCTTCGGATTGCTGCATTTCGGAACTGTCGGACTTTTGATTTCCTATATTGTCAGCAGCATATTGGAGCTTCTGCAACAGATAAGACGTTTAAAGTCGAACCTGTCCTCGATAAAGGCAGTAACATTTGAGGACATGAAAAAAGCCGCCAAAAAGCATATCAGACAGCCTTTATATTCTGTTCCGGCAAGCTTTGTAAACGGTTTTTCTTACTCGATAATTAATATTTTTATCAATGCATTGTTTGGTGCGGTAACATTGGCATATTATTCAATGTCGTATCGTATGCTGGGTGTTCCGCTGAGCCTGGTTTGCAACAGCACCTCCAAGGCATATTTTGAAAAGGCCGCAAGAGAGCATGACGAAACAGGCAATTTTCATAAGACCTTTTTGCAGACAAGTTTATTCCTGCTTGCTATTGCGATTCCCATGACGGCGGCCTTGATGATATTGGCTCCCTGGGCGTTTGAGCTTTTCTTCGGAAAAGGCTGGGGTGTCTCGGGCGAATATGTAAGGTATCTTGCACCGATGTTCGGTTTGCGGTTGATTGTTTCATCTTTGTCGCCGACTATGATAATATGCAATAAGCAAAGAACCGATTTGATTATTCAAATTCTTTTCGTTGTTGCGTCATGTGCCGCATATGTTGTCGGAAAGTATATGGAATCAATCAAGCTTTTCCTGCTCGGAATTACGGTTTTGTATACAATAGTATATGTTTTATACTATCTTTATATGTTAAAATTAAGCTACAAGAGGAGTGTTCAAAATGATTAACGTAATCGGACTTGGCTATATCGGACTTCCCACTGCGCTTATGATGGCTTCGCACGGTGTGGAGGTAGTAGGCACAGACTATAACAAGGAGCTTGTTTCAACCCTGAATGCCGGCAAAACAACCTTTAAGGAAAAGGGCTTGGACGAGCTTTTTGCCGACGCTCTCAATTCCGGAATCAAATTCACAACGGAATATCAGGTGACGGATACATATATTGTTTCCGTGCCGACTCCGTATGATAAATTCTCCAAAAAGGTTGACGCATGCTATGTCGTTGCCGCTGTAAAGAGCGTTATGGACGTATGCCCCAAGGGTGCAACGGTTGTTATCGAGTCCACGGTTTCTCCGGGAACGATTGATAAGTATGTTCGACCCGTTATTGAAAAGAACGGTTTTACAATAGGCAAGGACATTAACCTGGTTCACGCACCCGAGAGAATCATTCCGGGCAACATGGTCTATGAGCTTCTCCATAACAACAGAACGATAGGTGCCGACGACAAGGAAATCGGCGAGAAGGTTAAAAATCTTTACGCAAGCTTCTGTCAGGGCGAGATTGTTGTTACAGATATCCGCACAGCCGAGATGACAAAGGTTGTTGAGAATACGTTCCGTGCCGTAAATATTGCATTCGCAAACGAACTTGCAAAGATTTGCCGCCACGACGATATGGATGTTTATGAAATTATCAAGATTTGCAACATGCACCCTCGTGTTAACATTCTTCAGCCGGGCCCGGGTGTAGGCGGACACTGCATTTCCGTTGACCCATGGTTCCTTGTAGGCGATTATCCGTCATTGACGAACGTTATCAACGAGTCGATGAAAACAAACGACAGCATGCCGGAGTTTGTGCTCAACCGAATCTATGAGATTATGAAAGAAAAGGGCATGACCGATATTTCAAGAGTCGGACTTTACGGCTTGACGTATAAAGAGAACGTTGACGATATGCGTGAATCACCGACATTGCAGCTTCTTGAGAATCAGGAGCGTCATCTTGCAGCTCCGCTCAAGGTTTATGATCCGTTCATTACCAATGATGTGGTTGCAAATCAGTATCATGACCTTGATAAATTCCTTGAGGATACCGATCTTGTTGTCATTATGGTTAATCACAACGAAATCAAAGAGAACATGGATAAGCTGAACGGAAAAGTTGTTTTGGATACCCGCAAGTGTTGTGAGCTTCCCGGTACATACAGACTGTAAAAGCAATACGCACACTTCAATACTGTATTGAATTAAGCCGAAAGGATTTGGTTTAAATGAAAAAAATAATGCTCGTTTTCGGAACACGTCCGGAGGCTATCAAGATGTGTCCGCTCGTCAACGAACTGAAGTCAAGAAAAAATCTTGAAACGATTGTTTGTGTGACAGGTCAGCATCGTCAGATGCTCGATCAGGTGCTCGAAGCGTTCGGTGTAACGCCGGACTATGACCTATCCATTATGAAGGATAAGCAGACCCTCTTTGACATCACAACAAACATTCTTAACAGAATCAAATCTGTTTTGGATGAGGTTAAGCCCGATGTTGTTCTTGTTCACGGCGACACGTCAACGACATTTGTAACGGCATTGGCTTGCTTCTATCTTCAGATTCCCGTCGGTCACGTTGAGGCGGGACTGAGAACATACAATATTTATTCGCCGTATCCCGAGGAGTTCAACCGTCAGGCGGTCAGCATTATTTCTCAGTATAATTTTGCTCCGACGGAGCTTTCAAGGCAGAATCTGCTGAAGGAAGGCAAGAAAGCAGAAACAATTTATATCACCGGAAATACGGCGATTGATGCACTTAAAACGACGGTTCGCGAGGATTATACCCACCCCGAGCTTGAATGGGCGAAGGACAGCCGACTAATAGTTATAACGGCGCATCGCAGAGAAAATCTCGGTGAGCCGATGCATCATATGTTCCGTGCAATTCGCAGAATAATGGATGAACACCCGGACATTAAGGCGATTTACCCGATTCACATGAATCCTGTTGTTCGCAAGGCGGCGGACGAGGAGCTTGGCGGCTGCGACAGAATTCATATAATCGAACCGCTTGAGGTTCTCGATTTTCACAATTTCCTTGCTCAAAGCTATTTGATTTTGACCGACAGCGGCGGAATTCAGGAGGAAGCTCCCTCGCTCGGCAAGCCCGTGCTTGTTATGAGAGACACTACGGAGCGTCCCGAGGGTATTAAGGCCGGAACGCTGCGACTGGTCGGTACCGACGAAAAAACGATTTACGACAGCTTCAAGGAGCTTCTTGAAAACAAAGAGGCTTATGACACGATGGCGCACACAAGCAACCCCTACGGTGACGGATTTGCTTGCAGGCGAATCGCCGATATTCTTGAAAACGGCCACACGGATATATAAAACAAAAACTGCACATTTCAGCGTGCAAAAAGATAAAAAAATACCGGCTTCGATTTACGGTCGAAGCCGGTTGCTTTTTGCTGTTTATTTAACATAATTGAATAGTTCAATGTATTTGTCGGCATCCAAATCTTTTTTGTAGTCTGCCATCATGGTTCTGAAATCGGCATATTTCGGTTCAAAGCCGAAATCCTTTTTAGCCTTCTCCATTGAAAAAAGATAGGACGGAGTGTTATTTACAATGTTCGGGTTATATGTTATTTTTGATTTCCTGTCCTTAGAGGGAGCCCAAAGGTCGCGGATAACCTCTGCCTGCTCCTGAAGAGTAACACCCTTGCCGGAGGTCATGTTGTAAAGGCCGTAGGTGTTTTCACTCTTCATCGCAAGATAAAAAGCGTGTGCAACATCCTTGACATAAACAACGTCACGACTGAGGTTGGGATTGCCGAAAATACATATGTCCCTGCCCTCGCTCGCATTGTCGATAAAAATCTTCAAGCCTGATTTTTTTAAGGTTCCGTTGATATAAAGGCTGTCATGAGGGCCGACGCCGTAAACGGGCGGAAAGCGGAACCAAGCGTTTTTCATTCCGTGCTGCTGATTGTAATATTCAAGCACATCGTTTGCCGCATTTTTTGAAAATACGTAAACAGCGTGATCACCTGTATAGATGAAGTCCCTCGGCTCATCCTCGGTTATTGCACCCTTGCCCCATGCCCCTCTGACATCGGCATATGAGCAGTTCGAAATAACCCGTTTAATTCCGTTTTTTCGACAATATTCGAGAACATTGATTGTTCCTATCGTGTTAGCCTCAAAATAATCCGCTGCGTTTTCATCTTCATCAAGATTAACTGTTACATTTGCCGGCAAAAGTCCGGCAAGCAGGATCACGCCTTCAACGTTTTCGGCCGGAAGCTTGCTGAAGTCGGCTTTATTTGTAAGGTCAAGATTGATATACGGTACGCCGAGGCGGTCGTAATGCTCACGAAATTTGTTGTTTCTTCCCGTAACAGTGACCTTGCAGCCCTGCTTTAGGAATTCATCCACCGTATAAACGCCGATGAAACTTGATGCGCCGATAATGATATACACGGCAAAACCTCCGTTGCGTCAAAAAATTTTTATATATATTCCTTAATCACATCAGTGTAATTATCAATGATATAGTCAACCTCTTCGTCCGTCAGGCGGCTGAAGAGCGGCAGAGTTATCTCGTTTGCGTAGTGAGCGTAAGCGTTAGGATAGTCCTTGATATCAAAGCCGAGCTTCTTATAGCCTGTCATCATCGGCAGCGGCTTGAAATGAACATTAGTTGTGATTCCACGCTCTGCCATCTTAATGATTATCTCACGGCGTTCTTCATCGCTGATGGGTTCGCCGTTCTTCTTGAACACTCTTGTCAGATAAAGATGACCCGAAGAGGTATACTCGTCGGTAAAGTGGGGGAGGGTATGAACTCCCAACGGCTTAAATGCGTTGTCAAATTTTTCGATAATCTCACGACGGTGCTTCAAAAGAGACGGATAACGCTTCATCTGAGCGAGACCGATTGCGGCATGAATATCCGTCATGTTGCATTTATACCATGGGCCGAGAATATCATATTCCCATGAGCCGAGCTGGTTTTTGCTTAAAGCGTCCTTCGACTGACCGTGAAGCGAATAAAGCTGAACCCGCTTATAAAGCTCTTCATCGTTGAGAGCGTCATTAGGCTTCCAAGTCAGTGCGCCGCCTTCCGCAGTCGTGAAATTCTTTACGGCATGGAATGAGAATGCAGAAAAATCGGCGACCGAGCCGACGGGCTGACCGTGCCATGATGAGCCGAAAGCGTGAGCTGTATCGGCACAAACGATGATTCTGCCAAATTTAGACTGAATGTCATTTGAAGGCTTAAAAAGGCTCTTCTTTTTTTCAACGATTGAAAAAATGCGGTCATAGTCGCACGGTATGCCGGCGAGATCAACCGGGATAATGACCTTAGTCTTATCTGTGATTGCTTTTTCGACTGCGTCGTAGTCCATCTCGAGTGAATCCGGCTGACTGTCAATAAAGACAAGCTTTGCCCCAACGTGGCAGACAACCTCTGCCGATGCCGTATAGGTGTAAGCAGGTACAATAACCTCATCTCCCTCTCCGATTCCGAGCAGGCGAAGTGCCATTTCGGCGCAGGAGGTCTGAGACGAGAGACAAACCGCTTTGTCGGTGTGACAGAGTGACGCTACTTCTCGTTCGAGTTCCTTTGTTTTTGGTCCCGTTGTGATCCAGCCTGACTTAAGAGCCGAGACGACCTCATTAATCTCTGCATCGGTCAGATCCGGTGGAGAAAACGGTATTTTCATGAAAACATCCCCTTAAGAAAATTCCTATTTCTTTTTTATTCCGCAGTTGCTTTTCATTAATGCTATTATAACATTATAATTCTAATACATACCAATTATATTTAATCATAAAAATCGTTGAAAGTCAATGTTTAATTCTCTTATGAGAGCTGATTATGAATTTTTCTATGAATATAACAAAAACGGCTCTGTATTTAAAAAATTTTTGTTTTACAGAACCGTTTTATTAAATTTTATTTTCTGTTTTTCAGTCTCTTGTCGCATTTGGTCGCAAGGAACGTGCCAAGGCTCTGGAAAATCTGAACGAGAATAATCAGGAATACCACGGCGAATACCATGATGAGATACTGATATCTGTAGTAGCCGTAGTTTATGGCGATTTTGCCGAGTCCGCCGCCGCCGATAATTCCGCTCATTGCCGAATAGCCGAGGACAGTGGTGAGAGCGATTGTGCCGTTGGAAATGAGCGAGGGCACGCTCTCGGGAATCATAACCTTTGTGATAATCTGAAAAGGGGAAGCACCCATGCTCTGAGCCGCTTCAATGATGCTCGGATTAATCTCTCTCAGGCTGCTTTCAACCAGTCTTGCAACGAACGGGAAAGCCGCAATTACAAGAGGTACGACCGTTGCCGGAGTTCCGACTACCGTGCCGACAATAAGTCTTGTCAAGGGGAAAACCATTATCATAAGAATGAGGAACGGAACCGAACGCAAAAGGTTGATTATAACATTGAGAACGTGCAGAACGCCCTGCGGAATGCGAAGAATTTTTTTGTTCTCGCCGGCAACAAGAAGCACACCGAGCGGCAGACCGATAATGGCGGCGAAAAGAGTCGAAAGCAGGGTAACGTAAACCGTCTCCCAGATTGCAAGGGGAAATTGAGTTTTGAGCACCTCAAGTGCCTTTTGAACTTCCTCCGAAGCAAGATAATCACTCAGCATGTTTTGTCACCTCCTCAACATATATATCCGGTGTTTTCTTGAGATAATTCATTGCTTTCTCGAGATTGGCTTTGCCGCCGGGGATACCTAAAAGCATATTTCCGTAAGCCTTGCCGCCGATGGAACGGGTCGAAGCCGAAAGAATATCTGCGGAAATATTCTCCTCAATAGCCATTTGAGCAATTAGAGGCTTGTTGGTGGCTGCCGCACCGTTGAATACAACACGGATAACGCTCTCATCCGGGGACGCTGCGGAATCGAAATCGCAACCGTCGGGATAAACGAGCGACTTTGCCGCATCGGACTTCGGAGCGGAGAAAACATCGCTGACCTTTCCTTCTTCAACGACTGTTCCGTGGTCAAGGATCGCAACACGGGTGCATATCTGCTCAACAACGCTCATCTGATGGGTGATGACAATGACGGTGATGCCGAGTTTGTCATGGATATCCCTGATAAGCGAAAGAATCGACTGCGTTGTCTGAGGGTCAAGCGCACTTGTAGCCTCGTCGCAGAGAAGAATTTTCGGGTGGGTCGCAAGTGCTCTTGCTATTGCCACTCTCTGCTGCTGGCCGCCGGAAAGCTGAACGGGATAGCTCTTGAGCTTATCGCCGAGGCCGACGATTTCAAGAAGCTCTTTTGCACGGGCTGTCGCCTCGGATTTTTTAACTCCCGCAAGCTCCATGGGGAAGCATACGTTTTTGAGACAGGTGCGCTGCATGAGCAGGTTGAAGCCCTGGAAAATCATCGTGATTTGTCTGCGCTCATTGCGAAGCTCGGATTCGCTGAGCTTGCCGACGTCGGTGCCGTCTATTATAACATTGCCCTGTGTCGGACGCTCAAGCATATTGATACAGCGGACAAGCGTGCTTTTGCCTGCGCCGCTCATGCCGATAATGCCGTAAATCTCGCCGTCGTCAATTTTGAGTGAAACGTCCTTCAGCGCATCAAGACTGCCGTCGGAGGTCTCAAAGGTTTTGGTCAGGTGTTGAATTTCTATCATTTATTTCACTCCACATAAAATAGAAGTGCTGTCTGTTGTGAACAGCACTTCTTATTATTCTACACTTATTTGTTCAATGCGTCAAGTGTTGTCTGCTTTCCGCCGTAAAGACCCATCGGCTCAACGTGGATAACGGAAATGGATACGATGTGAGTACCGTTCTCCTTGTTGAAGTCGTCAAGGTATGGGGTATGCTGGAAATAGTTTGCGTCGATTTCACCGTTTTCAACAACGTTGTTCGGCTGAACGTAATCCGTGAACTCTTTGATGTCGAGTGTAACGCCCTTTGCTGCAAGGATTCCCTTTGCAACGTCAAGAATCTCTTTGTGAGGAGCGGGAGAAGCGGCAACCGTGATCGTTGTGCCCTTGAGTGCATTGTAATCTACCGATGAATCGTAGCCGTTGCCCGGATTTTCAACAACGCTGACAACCGAACCGTTGTACTTATTGTTGATGTAGTCGGCAACCTGCTTGCTTTCGAGAGCAGCCTTGAGAGCCTTGATCTTCGGCTGATTTTCGTTACCCTGCTTAACTGCGAGGATGTTGCCGTAAGCGGAGGCCGAGTCTTCAATGATAAGCGAATCCTTTACCGGGTTGAGCTTTGCTTCAATAGCATAGTTTGAATTGATGATTGCATAGTCAACATCCTTGAGGGTGTTCGGAAGCTGAGCGGCTTCAATCTCCTTGAACTCAATGTTCTTCGGGTTCTCCGCAATGTCGTTGATCGTTGCCGTGATGCCTACACCGTCCTTAAGCTTGATGTAGCCCTTTTCCTGGAGAAGGAGCAAGGCTCTCGCTTCGTTAGTGGTGTCGTTCGGAATTGCGATTGTGATGTTGCCGCTTTTTGATGATGAGCAGCCTGCGAAAAGGCTGAGTGCGAGAACTGCTACGAGTAAAAGTGAAACTATTTTTTTCATGATATATCTACCTTTCTTTTTAGAAATTATTGTTATTTTACCAATTTTTCACCGTTATGTCAACATCGGCACATTCGTCCGAATCTGTAATTGGCTCTGAGAAGAACCGTAAATTTTTTCAGCATAAAAATCCCTCCAAAAAAATAAACCGGAAACCCTTTCGAGGTTCCCGGTCAAAAGCAATTAAAAAATCATTCAGCTTGTGAATTGAGAACGCATCGAAAAAGGGCATGACGAGAAGTGCGCATACACATGCACATTCCGGTGGTAGTATAGGTTGCGGTGAATACTGCTGCCATGATGCCGTTCTCCTTTCAAAATTGACTACCTGTTCGGTAGGCTGACGATATAATAGCACAGTGATATGCGTTTGTCAATCCCTTTTTATTAAAATTTTTGATTTTTTTGGCAATTTATAATTTTGGCGGCAACAGGTAAAAGGGCGGAACATTACAATGTTCGATAAAGGCACATTTCGTAGGGGTCGATGCCTACATCGACCCAAGATTAGTATAAAACTTAGACCGAGCCGCAGCGAGACGCCGGCAGCGAAGCTGACTGAGGGATTTTGTAAAGAGTTTAGAAGTTTTAATTTAACCCCACCGACTTCGGCGCAATCCGCCGAAGCCACCTCCCCTAACAAT
>OLHG01000092.1_pt1 | contig 59916 bp, 102 predicted proteins | sample 1605971 | NCBI WGS metagenome assembly OLHG01 (sample SAMN03283289) | human gut metagenome | biome: human-associated habitat; material: feces | host: Homo sapiens | place: Peru | collected 2012 | reverse complement strand
TCTGCTTTGAGCAGTTTTGATAAAAAACCGTTTTCAAGCAGCTCCGCTAAAAGTGCATTGTAAAGTACCTGAACATCTGCATCTTCTCCGTCAAAGTAGTCATCCAGCATGGCATATACTTTTCCAAGCTGCTGTTCCTTTTCTCCGTCATTTTCCGGGTTGTATCCAAGTTCCTCTTTGTGAAACTTCTGCGCTCCAACAAGTATTAACTCTGGAAGAAATAAAAGGATTTCGTCAACCGCTTCAATATCTTCCATCTGGTCTAATTTTGCTACTTTCTTGATAATTCCGCTTTTCACGGTTGCTTCATATCCAAACTTAATCTGTAATTCTTTCTCGCCAAATTTTAATTTTGTCATTTTCTTTCCCTTTCTCCCTCTCATATAGGGAAAGGGCAGTCCTAAGACTGCCCTATTCTTTTAAATTGTTTCTTCAAGCTCTGGCTCGGTTGTCTGGTTATCGTCAGCCGATTCAACCGAACTATTCGACTGACGTGTTATTCCCCCGGTGTAAAAGCTACAGCGGTGTCCATGCCCTTGTATTCCTCAATGGTAAGGTTCATTTCAACCGTCAAAAGCTCATTCTGACCAATTTCCGGCTGTGGGATCTGCTCCGGTGGCTGTGCGACAACAAAAAACGCATCGGTAAATCCAGGAATAATAGTTTCAAACCACATTCTTTTCCCGCCGGAAAGCGCCTTGTACGCTGCGATAAGTGTTTCCCACTCTTCCTTTGTGGCATCCGTAAGGTTTACCGTGATAGGGAAAGAGCCACCGGTATCTGCGCGCCCCTTTACATATCTGGTAATAGCATCTTCTAATGCAGATGCGTCAATCTGTTCCGGCTCAATGTTGATACCGCCGATTGCGTTAATTCTTGTAAGCTGTTTAAACGATGTAGGCTTTGTTCCGGCTGTGGTTTCTGTTCCATAGCCAAACGTAATGCCTAACGTAGATAATCCTGCTTCTGCCATTTTTACCTCTCTTTCTACCGCCAAATAATGCGGTTATCGGGCGCATCTTTTTGCACCCGGTGCATAAAAAATAGAGCCTTTCGGCTCTTTTACATCAATCTGTCGTTGGCTCCGATTATCCGCCGGAACCTTGCAACGCTTCTAAATTTTTTCTCACTGTCATTTTTAAACTCCGGCATTGCTGTGATTTGAAATCGCATCTGTTTAAAGGCATCAGCTAAAATAGCCATAATCCCTTTTGCATCGCTCTGCTTTGTGTTTGTAATGACGTCAACCTGTATTGTTTCCTGCACCGCATTTACGGATGTGCCCTCTAAATCTGCCCCACGTTCAAGCCCCGGCATCTCGTGAATGTAAATGGTCGGGAAAACAGGGCCTTTATCAAGGTTCTTTTCAACCGTTGTAAATGCAGTGTCAAAATTCATGCTTTTGTATTTTTTCTTGAGTTTTGGTTTGGCTATCGTTACAACATTGGAGAAAATGTTTGTTTCAAGATCAAATACCCACTGGTTGTCTGCCATTATTTAACCACCTCATATGTTTTCTTGAAAATATCCGGCTTGCATGGATATAATTCTCCACTTACACCGCGGATAATATAATCTCCAACAGTAACATGATGGTTTCCTTCAAGCGTCTTAATGTAAAGTTCGCATGGCGGCGCGTCTTCTGAAATCGGATTCTGGTAAAACAAAACGCCTTTTTCAAATGCTTCTGACGCCCATTTCGGCACGTACCAATTACCGTTTTTATCCTTTAAATCTCCGTCATACTGAAATGCTTCAATTACTACCGGTTTTTTCCTGTACTTCATTATCCAAACACCTCCTTCGCTGTCTGTGTAACAATCTGGCGCAATTCATTTGCGGTCAGATACATAAATGGTCGGCTTGGCATTCCCTCTGTAAACCACCAATCGCCATTGTCGTCCTGATAAAACCATCCATATCTTCCATCTGAAATCTGATGAATAGTTTTTCCACTTGCGTACTGCCACGAGACACCTTTCGGCAGTTTCCCAGGATAAGGACTTTGCTGTCCCACAATTCCGGTTCCAAACTCAACAAATGCGGCATGGTCTGTACCGGCTATTACCGCCCATATACCGCCGCCCTTAGTGCTTCCTTCATATTCCGCATGAACACTTGAAATCAGTTCCGATGTAAATATTGCGTCAAGGTCAGCAATTTGCACTCTGGCAATCTCTACGCCCTTTTCCGCGAGTTTTTCTGCCAATAGCTGACATTTATATGTCAATCTGTTTTGATAGGATCTAAGATCTCGTATGGCGTTTTGAACAGACTTTTCAGACAGGCTCATTGTGATTACTTTTTTTCCCATTCAGCACCTACTTCACATTTTTTTGCAATAAAAACAAATCAACCGTCAATCCTTCGTCTGCGACACCTTTTACGATGTAATCAGCCGAATTTTCATCAACGATTGTATTCTCTTCATCTTTGTACCTTACATCTGACCGTTTCCATACCAAAGAGCCGACGCTCAATGGAAGCTTTCCTTTGTCTTCTACGATCTGAACAAAATTTGTAGAGTTATCTACACCAAATTCTTTTATAAGTGCTTCGCTCAACTTATTGCTGATCGAAGAATAAAAAACCACAGGCTTTTCATAACCTGTGGTATACTCTCCGGTTGTCTTCGGTATCTTGTTCCCGTCATCATCAAGGTAATAAATTACATTTCCATCAGAGTCGGTATATGACGAATATTCAATGTTTCCATCATCGTCCGTCACATACACAGGAACCTTGCCGCTCTGTAGCGAATAATTCATTTTTTGCTTGTTAATTTCAAGCATTTCACTTCACATCCTTGCCGAACCGTTTCCACAGTTCAGAAAGCTTTTCCCAGCCATACATCGCAACAAACGCAACAATAAATCCTGCAATAATAGCCGCCAAAATCATATACCATAAAATTGATGTCTGAATGTACTGCATATACGCCACAAATGCGGCTACAGTAATACCAATGGAAAGTACAAACACAAGAATGTCTGTCGGTAATTTAGAAAATACGCTTACTCCTTTGATTACCTGCGTTACCACAGATACAACAAACGCCAGTGCGCCAATAATTGCCAAAATAATAGTCATGTTTGCAATTACATTTTGTAAAATATCCATCATTAATCCTCCTTGTCATCATTAAGACGTGTTTCTATTGTATCAAGTCTGTGATGCGCAGATTTCACGCTTTCCTCAACCTTTATAATTCTGTTGTCGTGAGAATTTATTTCTTTTCTCATCTCCGAAACTTCATTCTTGATCTCGGTTGTGTTGTTTGAAATGGCATCCAACTTCATGTTAATGCGTGTGTTCTCCCGCACGCGCTCTTCAAGATCCGTGTTGTCTGTCCTTTTGTTGCTCTTCAAGCCCATAAAGACGGAAAAACCAAGCGACAGCACGCTTATAATGATTGCTGTTGATATCTCAATCGTCAAATCATATACCGCCTTTCATTTTTTATGGCACACCGCCCACCACCGCTCAATGTGTGCCGCCTGCTACGTTTTGCCAACATCGGCAAAACGTAACGCACAATCTTCTAAACTCCTCGAAATCGAGGGGTTATAATGCTTTTACAAACGGAAATACTCCCACAAACAAGCTTTCCCTGTCTTTCCAGCTACGGCTTACGCCGTTTTCTGAATAACTTGCCATATAGGCTTCTCCTGCCTGTGAATGGTCGTACACGGCTAAATTGACGATTACATCTTCAAACTGTTTCAAGTCTTCTGATATTTTTTCATCCGTGTAGCTTTCCGGGTAATTCCGCTTGCTTACCACTTCATTTCTTGCCTGCTTGATAAGCTGTTCGATGTAAGGGTTATCTTCTTTCTTGTCGAACACAACAACATCAGAAGTAATACCATCTTCATCCGTAACGGTTTCAATATGAAATTGTTTCAGCCTGATTTTTACCTGCTCTAATATTGTATATTCATCCATTCTTCCCCACCTACAATCCGAACTGCTCGATCAAAATGCGTTTCAGTTCCGCTCCACTGATTTCTTCTGCACCATCGATCCCATGTTCAGCGGCAAGTGCCTGTAAATCAGCAGTGCTCATTCTGTTAATCTCTGTCTTGGTGTACTCGCCAGAAGATTTCTCTCCCGGAACAATGCCCGGGATTTCATCTCCTGCTTTATACCATCTTCCATTGCGCTTTACTGTATATTCAGCAATCATACCGCACCTCCTACGCAACTTTCATGACAACAACGCTGTCCATGCCCTCAAAAGTAGGCAATCCGATCATTGACACAATGCAATGCGTGTTGATCGGATGATTTGTTGCGTATGTATATACCGAAATACCGGTTTCTACAATAGAAAGGTTTCCGTCTGTTAAACTTCCGCTTCTCTCTTCCGGTGTCTTTCCAAAGACATAATCTCCAAGGTACACGCCGGATGCCTGCGCTGAAATAACTCCTGTAGGAATAAAATATTTGGTGGCACCGTCTGCCGGGTCGATGTAAAGTTTGTCGTAAACTTCAATCTCGATGCCGTATCCTCTAAGATACTCTGTAACCTGCCCCTGCTGTAAACGAATACCTCCATTGTAAGCAGTAATTCCAAGCACCTGTTTCTTTGTGTCTTCTGCCTTAAGAACCATTTCCCATGTTTCTGTATTCATGCTAAAACGCGCAAGGGAATATCCGGTTTTCTTTGCAAACTCACGTTTAATCTCGATAAGGTCATCAAGTGGCGTTGCTGTTTCGGATGCAGACCATTTATCAGTATCGCTTCCGGAGATATCCTTGTAATGATCTCTCTTGTGCGCCACTCCATTGTCCGAAGTATAATCAACATAGTAGCTCTTTCCGCCAATTGTTACCTGTACTCTTGGGATGCCATCAGATGGTGCTAATAACTGCCAAATCTGGCGTTCCGGCACTACTCTTGCCCCATCAATAAGCATCATCGGTTTTTTGCTGATTTCTCTAAGCACCTGGTTTGCTATGTTGGAATTTTCTGCCGACTGGTAATTTGCATACTCCTGCTCTTCACGCTCTGTTACCATGTAAGATTCACGGTAGAAAGGCATCTCGTTCTGAATGTCCGAAAATCCACCAACGTCTCTTAACTCTGCCTGCGCATCAAAATTGGATGCCTTTAAGGATACTGGAAGACCGTTTTTCCCTTTGATAAATCTAAGCTCAAGGCTGTCCTGTTTTCTGGTTCCAAATTTCTGTCTACCTAAGTAAGGCGCAGAACCAAGCGTTTTTTCATAATTATTCCACATAACCCCAAGACTTCTTGCGGTAAATGCTTCTGCTAATGGTAATGCCATTCTCTAATACCTCCATTTCTTAATCAAAAAAAGTGACACGCGGTGTTGCTGCTTTTGCAGTTGCTTCCACGGTCACTCCGTTCGCTGTTACCTTTGCGCTGTCAATAGAACCCTGATATACATAAGTTCCAGGCGCATCTCCCATTGTTACGTCAACATCTTCCAGAAGATACCCTTTGCAAGATTCGTCATTGCTTGGGAACGGTGTCCCTGCCTTTGCAATCTTCTTTCCGTTTGCATCGGCACTTGTTACCATTGTCTGCGGAACGATGCACGCCGCACCCTCATAAGGAAAGAATTTTAAAATTCCTTTACTCTGTGTAAAGTCTCTTTCAATTGGTTTTCCCATAATTTACCTCCTATAAAACATAATGGTCTTTGGCTTCTGCATTTTTTGCCGGTTCGCCAAAGCTGATACTTTCGGCATTTTCAACATCTGCCGTTTTTTTATTTTCTCCACCTGCAGTACCGCCACCAGGATTAGTAGTATTATTTGCAATCTCCTGTTCCTTTGCCTGCGCTGCTGCTGTTTCCTTTTCGGATGTAATCTTTCCAAGAGCGTCATAATCAAGGCTTCCATCATCTTTGATGACCGTTTTTGCCTGCTCTGCATTGATTTTTAACTTTTCCATCAATGCTTCTCGCTGGTCTCTGATGGCGTTTTTCTTCTGCATATCTGCAATCTGCTGATTTGCTGTCTCTAACTCCTTGTTTGCTTTTTCAAGTTCCGTGAGGTTTCCTGCTTCCATTTCATCCAGCTTTTTCTGCAACTCATCTGCGCTGTCTGCCTTTGCCTTAAGCTCTGCTGCTTTTGCCTGTTCTCTCTGTACGGCACTGCCGTAATCAGCAATGATTTTCTCAACATTTTCCTCACTGATACCCATTGCAATTAACTCTTCTCTTTTCATTGATTACCTCCGATATGTCTTTACGAATTTTTGCGGTGCAACGACACCGAATGACACTGTTGTTTTTTACGCTCACAACTTTGCGAATTTTTATAAAATAAAAACAGCCGCCGATTACTCGGTAGCTGTCTTATTTTGCTGTTTATTTAATTGATTTACAATTTCCTGTGCTTTTTGTTCCTGCTCTTCTGCATCATCAATGGTTTTCCATAAAGCATCCATGTATGGCTTAGACTGCAAAAATGTTTTTTCCGAATCGCCCCAGAGTCCCACCGTTTTAATGGCAATAAGAGGATGTATGCCGCACTCTAAAAGCTGATATAGTGTTTGCGACTTTGTATACATATTGTCTTGCGGGCTATGATTGATTTGCACATCAAAATCCCTCATTGACAATTTCAAATCATTGTCCTTAACGCGTATTACATTTAAGACAACTTTTGCAAGTCTCTTCTCTGCCGATTTCACAATTGGGTCTTTTAATTTTGCTCTTGTCTTTGAAAAATCCCATCCAGCCCTTAATGATACTGCTCCTTGTGTATCTCCTCCAGAGTTTTGGGACTCTCTGTTTGGTATTGCTAATATTGCCAAGGCATTGTCCCACAAATCATCTTTTGCCACCTGACACTGGCTCTGATTTAGTTCCTGCGTCATAATCTCAACATCGGCTTTGTTATCCTTGTTATTGGACTTTACCGTCAAAGCATGGCTCATTTTCATCTCTTCAAACGTTTTTTGGTCGATTTCACAGTTCACAAACTTAACCCAGTACTGAACAAACTGCTCAATTCCATCCATTCTGTTTGACTGCATATTGTTTATGGCATCCAAAATACCTATGACAAGCTCAATATCAGAAATTCTCTCATGATTATTTGGAAACTCAACAATAGGTATACTTCCAAATGCATGCAATTTCCATTCAGAAACTACTCCGTTTTGAAGTTTACATGAATAGTTGTCCGTATAGCACAGTTTGTACCATCTTCCATCTTCGTCTTTAAGCTCCTGCACCGCAACCACCGGTTCTTCCGTGCTCCGATTATAAATAACACACGTATTCATTGGAGTAGGCGCAACAATTTGAAATGGTATTTCTCCATTTGCAAATCTTACCGCCTTAAAAGATGTTCCGGTTGCTGACTGCCACTCTCCTGCTTTAATGTCTTTTTCCTGTTTATTCGCATCCACAAGATAGTCATTCAGCGCATCCACTGCCCGATTAATTTCATCATCATCTTTTCGACTGATAAACTGTATTGGCTCACCGTATGTCTGACCTACTTTGAACTGAACAATCTCATACGCATGATTTTCTACTATTTTGTTTGTAATATCAGCATTTTGTACCTTTAATCGGTATAAAATCGGCTGATCTCCTTTGTAATACCGCCATAGGTATTCTATGATGGTTTTGTTGTAATAATAATTACCGATGCAGTCTCCCACCACCTTGACAATATTGTCTGCTGTGATGGTTTCAACATCAGTATATAAAATTTTTCGCCCATAACAGCCCTTAACAAGATCTTGGAGAGATTTATTATTCATAATTGGCTCCTAAATAAACGTCATCCCACTGGATGTTGACCGAATTGGAAGAGATTTTAATTCTGTTTTTCCATTCTTCGGATAAAAAACAACTTTCTTGCGGCATTTCCTACATTCCACAGAAATGTTCATTGTTGAACGCCCATCGTGCGTGGCAACTTTTCTTCCACACCGAGGGCAATATATTGTTTTTGGTGTATATACCATAAAGTCCTCTTTTCTTTGCAAAAGAAAAAGCACCGGAGATTTCTCTACGATGCTCGTTCAATGGGGGGATGGTAAAGTGTTCAACTATTTGTTGACTTCTTCGATTATAACTATATCAGAAAAAAACCGGACATATCGGACAACTTTACTCTTTCATAAATCTATCGAACGCTTTTCTAACGCTGTCTTCTGTGTTATTGCCTCCTATTTGGTCGGCAACCTTATTCCAAGATTGATTTTCTAAAAATCTAAGGTTAATTATTCTTCTAATTCTGCTATCTTTTATATTTGCAATAAACTCTTCTACTTCATTTGTTTTTTCAAGAAGTTCGTTTTCCAAAATTTCGAGGGTGGTTTTTCTGGAATATAACAAGGTTTTTTTGTGCCTATATTCTGGCAATGGTATTCCTTCTATTTTAAAATGTTGGTTTCCACCATTTCCGCCAGAAACGCTATCAATAACCGTTCCTTCCTGCTCAATTTTTTCTATGTATTTTTCAAGCTTTTCAATTTTATTCCTTACTTCTTTTACTTCTTCTCTTAAATCTAAGTATTGATTTAAAATATCTTTGTTTACCATATCAATACCTCCTAAACGGATTTACTGCTGCTTCTACTTTTGCTACATTCCTTCCATTTGTCACTCTAAGCGCAAAGTTTGAAAATACATCTGGCACATCATCCAACTGCTTTTTACCGGATACTGAATATCTCTTAAGAAGAGACATCATTACTCCGTATGGCTCATTCGGCTTATATGATGATGGGTCTTTAAATATAACGTGCTGCAATATCCAGTTTGAGCACTGAAAAATCCTTGCTTCCTTATTTGTCTCCGTCGGTGTATCTGTGATATTGCATATCCATCCTTTGGCTTCCACTCGCTTGTTTACTTCCATTGCGACACGGTCCCCTCCGGCATTTCTCTCAAATTCACATTCCTGAACTTTGTTGTTTGTCAAAACATTTGCTGCATTTTCATACTGAACCTCATAATCTGCCGTGTTATCGCAAGCACAATCCACGCAGTAGTAATCTTCTCCGTATTTTTGCAATACAGGCAGAACAAAATAGTCTGTTCCCTTTCCCTTTGTATCGCACTGACCGGTTACAATCTCCGGCTCTCCATGCGGCAAATTAAGATACCGACGTATTTTATCTTCCGGAAACAGCAATCCCTCACGCTCAATCGGTTCCTGTTTGTAAAGGCATCTATATGATATGTCGTCCATCAATAATTGCTGATCTTCGAAAAATTCTTTTGTAAACCCAGAAAACTCATAGTCAAAGTTACTTTCTCCTGTTTTAGAATCCACATCTGGTACCGCAATAACCTTTACCCTTGGATTTCCCTCGTACATATTCTGGATACGCCCTATGACGTCGTGTACGCTCCATCTGGTCGCAATATGTATTTCCTTGCAGTTCTTACCATCCGTGTCCTGTATCTTTCTCTGACGAGCATCTACAGCGTATTTATCCCACAATTTATCAAGAGTAATAGGATTCATTGCTTCTTCAATGCCGCCGATCATATCGTCAACCAGTAAAAACTTAGAAGCCCTTACTTTACCTGCATTCTTACTACCAACAGACGTACATTGTACGGATGGAAACGATTTGTACTTCCCGACATTAAACTGCTCCATCTTTGCATTTGTGCTCGTCACGGAAAGATCCGGAAAAATTTCATTCCATGTATATTCTTCCGTATTTGTAACGATATCGTACACACCGTCATAGTACATTCTGGTAATATCTCCGCTATGCGAATAAAAAAGACTGAAATCTCTAGGGAACCATCCGGCAACAAGTGCGTGAAACATTTTTTCAACCGTTGTTTTACCAGCACCTGGGACAAGTGATACGCACAGGATGTCATATCTATCATCAATCATGCCTTGTAAAGCCTGTGTAAGCCCTATTTTGAGAAATTGCTTTCTTCTTGGCATATAAAACCGTTCTTTAGGATCTCTTTTCTTTTCCAAATACTGGAAAGCACTATCCACAACTTTGTTTTGCGCTTCCAAAAGCAAAATTCCGTAATATTTGTCCAGAATTTCATAAGATACCTTGTTTTGGAATGAATATTTCTCTAAATCCCATGGTGTGCCACCTGTAGATTGAAAGATAAACTGTTCCGTCAGTTCTTTCGCTCTGGCAGAAACTTTTAATCCATACTCAAAATCTTTTTCTGTCAGAATGGCTACCCTTGCCGCTTCTGCCATGGCATCCATAACCTGTTCATCAACGCCATGCACCTGTATGTAATTTTCATATCCATTTACTGTGGAAATTAGGCTTGAACTTGCCAAAAGAAAAGCACCTCCGCAAAAAAGCAGAAGTGCCTTGACCTCTGCCAATAATTTTTGTTGGTTAGCGACTAACTCTGTTTGTTAGCCGGTAATTTTTTATTCCAATTTTGTTATGTTGTATTTTTCTGTTTTATCATCATATATTTTTGTTTCTAAAATTGCCGTGACGGATTCTCCAATTTTATTTGAATATTTATTATATGTGTCACTCCCGAATATAGCATATTCTTTACCATTATATTCAACAGTAATCTTGTAAACTGCCGGATGTGTAATTATTGTTGTTGTTTTACCATTAAAAATCGGTGTTATATATGCTGCTCTGTGGTATTCATCCACTACCTTAACAGTAACACTTGAATATTGTGTATCAACACACTTTTTACAGCCAATCAAAAATAATAAAAACAATGTACATAAAATAAAGCATATTATTTTCTTTTTCATAATGATTCCTTTTTCTGATATACAGCTTAAATATTTGCTGAGCAATGTTCTACCTCAAATTCATTATTTTCGACGTTATAAATTTGAACTCCATTCTTGTCCGTCTTGTATCTATCAAACACACATACAGTATTTATGCCATTTCCAACACAGTCTGCATGAAAGTCTATGTTGTATACCTTTTTCTGCCATTTTCCGTTAGCATAAATCTTTGTGTAACCGCCTTTTCTTGTTTTAATGATTATTTTACTTCTTGTTTTCTTCATTTATTCACAACACCTTTCTTGAAACTTCGGCACATTCTTTTCTTTTATCGTCATTGGTGCATTCTCTGTCTGTGTTATATCGGCAAAAGGTCAGGTTGCATTTTTTATTATTAGGTTCGATAGGCTCTTGTTTATAAAAACATTCATAAAGTTTTTGCCTGTCTGCCTCGTTATTTGCCACAATAACAAGTTCATCTTCTAAATTGGAACAATCTATAGGCTCGCCGTTTCTACCGCCTATTTCGCGCGATTGTGCTTCTCTAAGTGCTTCACGCTCTATTGATTTAATTACTTCTGCCATGCTCATTCTTCAATACTCCTATCAAATCATGCATTTGAATCAGTAGTTTTTAAATATTCAACGAACTGTGCCCAAGCCTGTTCGCATGTTAAATTGCCAACAGGATTTTGAACATAGTATTCTTGGAAATATTCCCAGGCCTTTTCTTTTTCATCTTCGGAATATGAATCCCATTTAGAAACTCCAGATTTCTTTTTGAAAAATTCGCACTCATGTTCACTGTCAGCAAATCCAGCACCAGGAATCCATTTTCCCGGATGGTTGCACATTTCAGCCATCCCTACAACTTCGTTTCTATCAAATCCAAGGTAAGCACAATCATAACACGTCATTCTTCCACCAACTTTCTACCACACATCGGGCAAAATTCAATTTCCATTGCTATCGCTACGTTCATTCCATTGCTACAACATTTAGCATACTGTGGACATTTATCGATATGGCATTGAATAACATTTATATAGCCCAATTTTTTGATTTTAAATTCTCCATATGCAGTTTTATATGATTCTTTCCCATTGCAAAAATCACACATTTCAATCACTTCCTAATAAACCTAGGTTCACAATCTTCCAAAGTTGTTACTTCTATCATTTCCGGTTCATGTCTGCAAATCCTTCCGTTTAAATCAATATATGGTTCCAGTTCTATCTTCGTACGAAAACCATATGGAGTTTTGCAATAAGGGCACGCTTTTTTGTCACTTTCAATTGGTGCGCCACAATTTACACAGTTTAAAATCATGCTCATACCTCCAATTAAAGAACATTACTAAGCGGATATACAAAATTGATGTGGCATGGATTTGCACCATGCATGATTAGTGCACTTCTCGTCATCTAGGTTGCCGGTTTCAACGAATTATCTTACGGCAATAGCGTTTACCTATTCCGCCACACATCAACGCCAGATTTTTTTCTAGCAAACGCCGTACACAGGATTTGAACCTGCAAGCCTTTTACAGCCAACGGTTTTCAAGACCGCTCCCTCACCACCCGGACATACGGCATAGCGCAGTGTGCAGGATTCGAACCTACAAAGCGAATAAACGCCCGACCGGCTAGCAACCGGCTCCAATTCCAATTATGGGAACACTGCATCTTGATGGTGCGATTTCTTAAACAACCCATCCATTACAACTGTCTACCACGCACCTGCCAAACAGTATTTTTAGGGAGTTGAGTGAAATAGGGAAGAGAGGAATCGAACCTCTATTGTTTACCACTTGGAAACTGATTTACAGTCAGCCGCAACACCGCCAATCGTTGCCGCTTCCCCAAAATGCGCGGACACCTCACTCCATATCTCTGTACGCGACCGCGCTACGCATACAGTATCAGATCAGCTTGGCACCATCGGAACGGAAGGATTCGAACCTTCAATCCGGCTCTCGTTGTTGTTTTCCGTGTACACGCCACTTTTACCAATTAAGCTACGTTCCGAAACCGCCATCAGACGGTTAGCAATAATGTTTATCGTGCCATGCGTTGCACTAGGCATACAAAATGCCGATTACATCCAAACCATAGAGCGCATGCAAGCAAACAGCATAATTTGACCGCTTAGACAGGCAAGGATTCGAACCTTGCATTATCGGCTTCAGAAAAGGTGTGGTTGCTGACTACGGATGATCGCCCGTCTGCCACTTGGCAACACTCTTACCGATAGGTTTCTTTACCTGCAATACCCATTCTGCCACTGCCTAACTATATGGGGGAATTATATTTTTGACAGCTCAGGCACCGTGGGATAGATGCCCGAACTATCAAGTCTGACTGCTATATGGATTGCTTGTCAGCAAATTACGGAACGATCATCATTCATCACCATATAGTCTTACGCCTAATGCCGCGCTCCGCGGCAAATACCACCGGACGGTCTCGCACCGCCCTTAACAGAATCGTCCTAGTGGCGAAAGGAGAAATACGAACTTTTCGTATTCCGAGATAAGCTTTAAACCTATCTCTCAATCGGAACGGCAGGACTTGAACCTGCGGCTATCAATTCATTAGAGCATGGAAGAATGAAAAGATTGCTCTTTCCTCTGAGCTACGTTCCGTCACAGCGCGCATAGCGCGCCGCTTATGATAGTATTTTTGATCTTTTTATTTTGCCGACGTCCACTAACACCGAATAATTGCTTGCGCCGAGTTTTTTCTTGCAAAAACCGAATGCCAGTGGACTTAAGCTATACTGGATGCTCCGACTTCTCAGACTGGTGCTCAGCGTCACTATCCAGATCGAGCAAATCTCCGGTGCTGTCCGGTCCTTTTGATTTTGTTATATGTATTCTTTCCTCTGCACAAATGATAGGCAGCTGAAAGCAAATACCAAATATTGGACTATAAGACATTCTGTTACCTCCACATCAGAAACATGTTCAGCAACAGCAACATCACAAGTACACATAATGCAATTGATGTTTCTTTGTCTTTGGATTCTCTGCCAGATACAAATAGTATCAGCATAAAAATAACATCCAGCGTCGATATAATCGTTTTAATAATTACCATGGTTGTTTTCCTCTCACAAGTTTCTTTAGCAGGATTCGAACCTGCGAATACTGGAATCAAAATCCAGTGCCTTACCGCTTGGCGATAGCGCTATATTAACACTACTTTTCCGGCATGTAATAGACCATGTTATCAAATACAGTTATTCCCATACAAGGATCATTCATCTCAACGCATCTGATCGATATGTTTTTAGATACTGCAAACATTTCGGCCACCTGTTGTTTATCCATGTTTGTGCTAATAACTTGAAAAGCCGAAAATGCCTTGTGCATATCAGAGAATACTTCTTTTTCTCTACCTAAATTTGCATACGTCCCAATGGTAAACGTTTTTCCATCAACCATAGCAGTTATCATTCCATGATTTGCTGTGAATACCGCTCGGTCAAAATCAAGCGAAACGTCTTTGCTTTGTGATACTACTCTCATACTTTTCCATCCAATCTCTTTTTGTTTTTGAGGATATTTAAAGGACTTAGTAGTGCTGATTTTCTCAACCTATCAAACCCCCTCCCCATCCATGCCGAATCATGCTTTGAACATTGATAAATTGTTTGAATTGTTCGTTAAATTCCATTCGTATTTTACAACTATTCGCAAAACCCTTGTTTTGTGTAATGTATCAACGATTTAATGCGCCTTAAGACCATTAAACACTGGGCTTTAAATTGTTTGAATTGTCTATTGCGTTTTCTCGCTGTTTTCAATCAGAATTGTCGGAGTTGTTCGGCAATCCTATACAATTATTATCCCCAAGATGTGGCAGTTCTTCGGCTGTCAACGCTCTTGCTCTGGACCCCTGATCTCTAACGCCCGGCATATTGAAACCGCAATACTTGTTGAGTGACGGCATGTAGTTCATGGGGTTCCCTTTGCCGGAAACTTGTAAACCTACCAAACTTTCCTCACGCATTTCGTCAAGTTTTTTGCAGATGTCGGAACCTGATGAGCCTAGCTGCACGCCATTGACCCATCCATTTAATGTATCTCTATGTATTCCGGCAAAGAATGTAAACCCAACAATATTCACTACTTTCTCGTAGTCATTGCACAGGTCTATATATATATCTAATACCTCGTTAACCTTATCTGTATCATAGGCATTATTTATATTATTATCATCCTTTAAGTACTTTGGATTAACTTTAAATACATTCTCATAGATATATTTACAACAGTTATACCATCTGTTCTGTGACACTTTACACATATCCTCTACATGTCTCTCTTCCATCCAGAGATTTATATACATGTCAATGTCATCTTTAAAAACATCAACTGTATTATTTACTTCCTGCATTTTAACTGCTGACATGTTATATATCTCCTCTCTCCAGTACTGGAATACTTAAAATAAAAAATGCAACTGATACAATCAGATCATGATGATCTCGACTGTACCGGCTGCATGAAGTCCGTTTCTTTCGGGACCTCGACGGCTGCCGCCGCCCGTTGCCCGAATGCGTTTTTAATTTAATAAAACAATATCATTCTATCATTTTCTTGTCAAGGTATATTTTAAAATTAAATTTTAAGCCTGTATATTATATATATTATTTATATAAATATACTGCCTTATTTATAATATATATTTTTAATATTACAAGAGAGAATATAATCTTTCTCTAACTCTAGTGTCTATATCTACGTTGCAAAAATGTTGCAATTTGTTGCAAGAGTGTTGCAACGCAACAAAACTAATACTATTCTATCATTTTACCTTGTCCGTAATAAAATTATCATTCTTGAAATTTTGTAAAATTCTTACAAAGATTTTCTACGTTTTACACAAAAAAAGACGGCTATATTTCAAGCCGTCAAAATTTTTTAACCAACGCCACCAGATATTCCTTTTTCAAGAAAAACCTGTTTATTTTATCCGGTGCATCGTGATTTTCTTTTATGAAATTTTCAGCGGCTTTTCTTACCGCTGCCGCATCCGCCTTATTAATATAAAGCCCTAAATGATGATTTTTACCGGAAAATTTAATCTGTGCACACCATTTGTCACTCTTTTTATAATAATAAACGCCCTTTATACCGGATGAATTGTTTTTATTATCCGGGGCGTTGTATGAATTTAAGCAACTACCTTTTTCGTGTACAAGTTTATCCCTTGCGATGCTGATCGACTCCGCGGCGCGTTCACGCTTGAGACAACCGCATGACTGCACATAACCGCCAGTTAAACGTGACGTGATATAAAAACATTCATTGCCACAAGAACAGGCGCACCGCCATAATGTGCGCCCGTTCTTGTCCTTACCGGCTTTTTCAACAACCTTAAGACGCCCTGTTTCAAACCCTTTCAAATCAACCTTTTTCATTTTTTATCTCTCATTTTCAAGACGTGCCGCAATGTATTCCAGCACTTCTTTCTTTATATCCGCCCACTCTTTACCGTCGATATAAATATACTTATCGCAGCTCTCCCCGGAACCCGTCGGGGAATGATCTGAAATTCTCAGATCGAAGCTGTCAAGATAATCGCCGTTTTCGTTCTGTATCTCGACGTTGATATAATTACTCATGCCGTAACATCTGGATGATTCATGATAACATGAGACGTTTTTAAACTTTCTTTCAATCTGTCCCGGCAATGCCTCACATCTTTTTTCAAGGTATGATCTACATGTCTGGTATCTGTTTTTTAACGTATCAGTGTCAAATCTCATATCCGTTCCCTCCTGTGTACTGGTTCATTGCCTTTCGACAAGATTATAATACACCGTCTATAATGTAATGTCAATATATTTTTACATTATTTTTAAAGTATTTATTTTTCTGCATTTTCCACATATTTTATAATGTTTCCAGGCTGCACATCCAGTAGAGCACAGATTTTTTCTAATGCAATTATTCCGACCATCTCGCCGCGCCTTAATGACTGAATCGCGTTTTCTCCAAGCAGCTTTTCTTTTCTTAGACGCGTTGTATTATAACCGCTTTCCTTTAATGTCTCTAGCACATCTATTTTATAAGTAAGCACAGTTTAACACCTCTCTTTCATATAAAACAGTATACATTATTTTAAAATTGCTTTCAAGTATGTTTACATTATAAATAATGCACAAAAATCATTCTTTGTTTATACATTATTTTTGGTGTATTTGTGTATTGCAATTACACCGTTTATAATGTATTATAATCTCAACAGGAAAGCAAAAAACACAAAAACAGGAGGGAACGATCATGAAAGTTAAAATTAAAATTGAGGGAAAGATAAATGATACTTACACTTTTCAGCAACCAGAAGAGGGAAATATCCTTGACGAGCTGAAGGCGATCATCGAAGAAATGAAAGCCGGAAGAATTGATAAAGTAGAAATTGAGAGGGAGGTGTAAACATGAGAGGAACAGGATTATTTATTAATTGGGAATCAGGAAATAAAAACAGTAATGCGATTCAGGAATTTGAAAAAAACGGCATCAACTGGGAATATAACCACTTTGGAACACTTACAGCCGACTTTTACGGTATCGGGATTTTTGAAAAGGTCGATTTTGAACATATCCAAGGCGATGTGTTTGAAATCTGCATAGCATAGCCGAAACGCTCCGATCTGGAGCGTCAGCCGCGGGATGGTCGCCGTGGCTCTGATGATGGCAGACCAGAAAGGGAAAATATGAGAACATACGAGCAGGATTTGAAAGAGCTTAATATTTCAGCAGAAGAATTTGATAACATAATTTCACACATTTACGATAAAACAGCCGATGAAATGGCGGTACTTGCTAAGGCGATTAAAAGCGGCGCGGCTGTTCTCCCGACTGTAAAAAGAGCATTTGAGCGCGTTCTTGCAATTAGACAGGCAGAAAGACAGGAAGCATATAACATTTATTATAACGATTTAAATACTATGTGTCATAGCTGTAAAAAATGCGGTATAAGTTGTAACGGTACAATTTGTAAAGCTTGGACTGGTTGCGCAATGAAAAATTAAGTCGAAACGGCGGAAGCTGCCGCCGTCTGCAGGAACTGCCCCACCTGCACCGATGAGACAGGGCACACAATGAAAGGATGGTTGATCGTATGAATAAATTAGAAGAAGCTGAGAAAGCATTTTTGAAAGTTAGGAATTATTTTTTAGAAACTCGAGAAGATTTCGCGCTGGCGAAGGCATATAGCAAGCCATGGAAGTGGTACAGAGAACACACAACAGACGAAGCTGTCGAGATTTTAAGAGCGGAAGCAAACGCATAGGCAAGCGGCGGCGTTTACCGGGGTTCGATTCCCCGGCTTGCCTTTATCCGGATAGCCGGAAAATTTTAGAATACGGAGGATTCAAAATGATTTATCAGAACGGAGCACAGACAGTTTTTCAAATCACATGCATGGGAAGTGTTTACAGTGTTAAAGATGGATTTTTTAGAAATGACGGCAACGGAACGGACTTTGAAACGTTTAACGATGCATGGGAAGTTTTCAAAACGCTTCAAGAATGGGAACAAAGCGCCGCAGAAATAGAGGAATTTTAAGCCGGAATCATCCCGGCTTTTTCCAGTGCCCGGATATATTGCAGCTTGACAAGGTGCGCGCTCAGTCATATAATGACGTTTAAGCAGACGCGTATAAGCCATTTTAAGGCTTGTGCAAGGAAATGCAGTACTTTTATATATACACAGCACGAAACGCCTGTAAATCGCTTTTACGACGTCGCGAACCTGTAAATGCTGCGTTTATCTTGTCCGGGCACGCTCCACCAGCAGACATCCGGGGCGCGTCTGGAGACATCACCGGCAGACCGCCAGGGTGTGAAAATTCTGATTTCTGATTTCAAATTCGAGCCGTTTTCCAAGAAGAAAAAAATTCAAAAGTTGAAAATGAGATTCCAACTGTGAAAAGACAATATGCACAGTAAATTATTATGCGTCATTTCGCAACTTGTGAAATTTGACTAATTCGCTCTCTTCTCTTTCTCTGGCTCTCGGTCTGTTTCTGTTTTTTCTGTGATTTTGTTGTTCTTGTTCCCATTCGAAAATTCCTCATTTACTTTCTGGTTGCGTGATTTGTAATTTACAATCTTTACATCTGTGTTCAATTCATCCGGTATCTTCCCGACGATCAACACTGTATGCGGTTGTAGCCTGTCTGTCATTACTTTGAATCCCTCGCAAAACTCAATCCGAGCTGCCTTTGCCCGAACTCTTCCATTTGTGCATACAGCGATCACACCGCCTTTACTGTACCCGGCAAAGCAAAGATCATAATTGTCTTTGTCCGGGATGCCTACGGACGGTATAACACGGATCCCGTTCAGCAGCATATAATGTGCAAGCGCATGGTTCCGGTACACGTTATATAGATTCAAAGCAAACGGCATACCACAATCGCCTGTAGCAATACTAAAATCCGGCATACAGACCGAGTGGAAACACTTCAAGTGCTCCAGGTATTTATCCGGGTTATTCCACAGTCTTTGAAACTTTGAATCGTCAATATAAAAGTTTACATTTAATTTCTTATGCCCTTTTATCTTTTGTGAAAAGCTCTCTCCAAAATCTATGGAGTCCTCCGGCAAATAATCCAAGCTGCATGCCGGGACAATCGGGATCTGATATTTTTCATCAAGCTCCGCTCCATAGATCATATATTCTTTCATAACATCAAAAGATGTATGACATCCATTGTACAATACTATCACCCCAAAAACATTTTACTATTTTTCTCCTTGACAAACAACTTCTTTTGTGAAAAGCAAAGAACGTGCGGCGTAATCACTTCTGCTTAGTTCATTTATCAGCTTTTCCCTTGTCATTTCCGGGTTTGTTCTGTGAATATACCGCAGCAATTCATCTATTTTGTCCACTATGCTGCCCTCCAATCAATGTTTGCCATCAAATCATCCAGCAAATAAATTAAATCTGCCCCATACAGGCTTATCCAGTCCGCAAGATACTCTTCCTGCTCAATTGGCATATGAATGTTATAGGAAAAACAAAAACAATGGCAAAGCTCATGAGCCAGTATTTTGCGCAAATAGCCATTTTTCGGTTTATCTGAAACATATATAGCCCTGTCGTTCCAATCGGTCACAGCAAGGCTGGTAGAGCCATCAGAGCGCATCAGCTTTCCGCTTGCACTGTGAACAAATTCTATTTTCCATTCAATACCATTTATTAAAAACATATTTTACCTCCAAAAAAGAAACCACCAGCCAAATATCAGCTAGTGGTTTCTAAATTCATGCTTATTTTACCTTTTATTCTTCAATAAGTAGGTAATTGATGTATCTTGTCGCCGTATCGTTGAGGTCTCTATTAAAATCAAGCAGATCAAGAGCGTATTCCGGTGGATATCCATAACTGGCGTAATATGCCTTTTCGATTGCGCGTAAGTTGTGCAGATCCGATAATTCCACGAGAATCTTGTGATATAAAAATTTTCGAGTCCAACCAAACCGTTCTAGGATTATACTTAACTTCCAGTTGTTCTTTGAAAACCATGTTTCCGTTTCATGTTTCCATCGAATCTCCCAGTGCTCAAACGGGTCTTTCTCCGTAATTGCAGGGTGCGGTTTTTTCAGCGCTTGTTCCATGTCGTGGAATCGTTTCACATATCGAGCAGTAAAGACAATTCCCTTTTCCCCGTTAAATTTGTTTGCGAGGAACTCACATCCCATGCGGGTTACTTTGTAGCATGGCATCTCCTTATTTTGTTCAGATAAGTATGTAGACGGTATAAAATAGTCGGTAACAACAATTTTGTTGTCTCCTAAAATTTGTATAATTCCTTTGATTTTTTTCGTTCCGTCCAGCTTTCTTAAAATCTGCCAGTGAGGCATTTCCATCATGTCCGCAATGTCGATAGTTGTCAGTGTCAGTTCTTCTTTATTTTCTGAAATCTGAATATCGTTCATCAGCAAATCTCCCTCTCTTATACTTTCGGAACATAAGTTCCGTCCATAATGCCAATAGCAAGTTTCATGCCCTCTACGGCATAGAAGCGGTTATTGTCAGTAGTACAGTCAATAAGAAGTTCAAGCAATTCATCATAAACGCTTTCGCTCACAATTCCCTTAAGTCTCTCCATGAGCGGCTCAAAAAATTCGCGCCATTTCCCACCCTGTTCCTCATCTGCAATTTGACTTGCGTATACTATTTCTAAAAATTTGTTCATTATCTTTCACTGCCTTTCTTTTCAAAAAATGTTTGATTCCTCCGAAAGAAAGTGATATGATTGATTTATCAATTCATTTCGGATTGGTGTCAGAGTAGTCAGTTACCGCCAAGTAATGCTTGACTACTCTTTTTCTTTTTCCAAAAGAAGATGAATTCCTCGTCTTATAGCTTCGCCTTTAGTAAGATTGTATTTTTTACAATACAATCTCAATTTTAATTCAGTTTCTTTATCAAGACGAATGCTGAACCTGTTTGACTTTGGGTTATCAACTTTTGGACGACCTGCTGGTGACATTGAATCACTTCCTTTCTTGTCACACCTTTATTATATTTATGTCACACCAAAAAGTCAATATCTTTTTTCAAAAAATTTCCCTCAAAAATCAACACCCATATTTTGGGAGCAGTACATTCAAATCCACAAATCACTAGCTGATATTCAGTTGTCAATGTTCAAACAAACAGGGGCATTCCTGCCCCTGCCATTACATTTTGGAAACAAGCGTTGACAGCTTGCTTTTTGTCATTGTGCGCTCTTCCGGCGTCATATCGGAGATAAGTTCCGCCATATCCTCCGAAAGCTCTTTCATGTACTTTTCAAGGTCACGCATTTTTGCATCCTTGTCTTCTGGCGTATTTCCTCTATGGAGTTCTTTGCTTTCCATGTAGGATTTACGGCTCATTCCGCTTTTACCCTCTCTGCGGTCACGCATACCGCCATCTGCCGCAATTGTAGGCTCTGTGTAATACATTCGCCCATGTGGTCGATCAATGTCGCGGTCGTGTTCCATTTCCCGGTACATTTCTGGTGTCATGTGCCAGTACGGAGGTTCTTCATATCCTCTCCGCGTTCCTCTTCCCTTTGGAGCAAATCTGCCGTTTGCATAGCGGTAGTTATCATAAAATCTTCTGCCGTCATCGAATCGATCAAACATTTCCATTGTTTCATCTGCACTGGATTCTTCCATTGCTTTCATCAATGTACGATAATACATTGCTTCTGCAAGGTCTTTCATCATATCTGTAACCTGTCCCATTTCGCATGGGTCTATATTTTCAATTCCTTTGTCAATTTCGCATTTAGCACATTCAGACAGTTTTTCAATCATGTCGTGCATTCTCATAATATCCATAAAACCGCCCTCCTTACGCTTCCCGGACTGCAATTAAATTGCTGTTCTGAACTTCGATTGCCTGCGTAGACGTATTCTGTACCGCTACCGTAACACAGCAACCGCGAGGAACGTCCACATATGCCTGCGCCGAAACGTTAAAGAAGTTTTCAACTGCCGCCGGTGTAACAATCATTCGAGTTGACTGCAACGGTTCTCCGTCAATTGCAATAGCCAGTGAAATAGCTTCAACTGTGCCACCTGTAGGAATTTGAATGTTTCCAGAATAAGATACCAAAAATCTTGCCCGGCACTGATTTGTAAGTCCTCTCAATTTGACAATGCCGCTTCCCTGTCTATGAAGAATGCATTTTGTTGCGCATACCGGAGTTTCTGTAAATGCAACATCTTCTCCCTGCGCGACAGTTTGAATTGCAATCCCTGTAAATTCTGCCATAATTATTTACCTCTCTTTCAAAAAATAAGGGCAAACATTATAGTCTGCCCTTGTGTTTATAAGCAATACTGCACAGCAGACATAATCGAGTTAAACTCAATTAAGATACTCAATTATTCAATTTTGTGTAGCAGCTACTTTTAGCAGCTACTTTTAGCAGCTACATCCTGTGTTACATCCACAACCATACGCATAAGCGTTAGGATTTGGCACAACATATGCCGGGATTGCAGCCGGATTTACAGCGTTGATAATCTGCTGTGTCTGCGCTGACATTGCTGTTGTAAGCAATGCAGACTGTTTGTCCTGAGAAGCTGCTCTTCTTAAGTCGCTATTTTCTGCCTGTAAGGAAGAAATCTTTTCCTGGCACAGGTAATCAAGGATTGCCCTTGTTCCTGCCTGCTGGCTCTCGATGATATCTCTTGTGTTGCTGTTCATGGTGTTTTGCAGTGCACAGGTGTTCTGCGCCATATTGTAGTTCACACCCTGGATAGCTTCTCTGGTCTCACAGCAGCAATTAGCAAGCTGTGCCTGCAATGCGTTTGTGTTCTGCATGGATGCCACCGTATCAGCGTTAATAGCCTGCTGGATGCCAAATCCGGTCTGCATGACATTCGTGTTAATGCCGTTAAATCCGGTCAACATTGAGTTGTTTACAGCATAGAAACCATCACAGAGACCATTTGTGATACCATCTAACTTTCCGATGATAGCCTGCGTGTCAAATCCACGCTGAATTGCGGAATCGGTGTATGCAGATGCTGTCGCTCCTATACCTCCGTTTCCTCCCCAGCCATTGCCGCCAAAGCCGCCCCAGCCAAAGATCATTGCGAAGATAATGATAGCCCACCAGCCATCGCCGCCCCACATGCCATCATTGTTTCTTCCGTTTCCTGTCACTGCTGCAATATCAGCAAGACTAGGAGATGCGTTTCCATTAAACATTTTGTTTACCTCCATCTGATTTATTTACAAATGGGATAACCGGTTATTGTGCGCGCAACCCAAAATGTACTAATGATTAAACATACTCATAACCTTTTGTTTTGCTTCATCTACTGTAATTCCTCTTTCTTTGCAGAGATTCTCTGCCATTGTCTTAAGTCCACCTGTATCTCCGCTTTGATACATTTGCATGGCATTTTTTGCCATAGGATTGTTTTGAACCTGCGGAGAATTCATCATCTGATTTAACAATAATTGTGCCGGATTCATTCTGGATCACTCTCCTTTTTTACCTGTGAAGTTTTTCTTTGACTGCTTGGAATTTTATCTAATCGGTTTTCTATCTGTTCAATCTTCCCAAAAAGTTCATCAAACTTCTGCATAAATGCACCTGTGCACTCGTCTGATAGGTCAAATTTCAATTTTTCAGTATCATGCGATAAATTGCTAACAGTATCATGCGAAACTGGCTTAAAAACGATTGTGCGAATTGTGCCATCTGCGTTCCAACTTTTAGCGTATATTTCTGTCATATCCTGTTTTGGGAAAAATGCAACGCTGCCATCCATTGGCACATCATTGGCAGTGATGTTTTCTACCGCCGGAACTACTTTTCCATTTATGCCAAAAGTTTGAACCGGGATCTGCTGCTGAATTTGCTGCGGTGCCTGCATATAATTTTGTGTATTATCAATGCGTGGCTGATTCATATACGAATTGTATGCGTACTGCTGCCCGTATTGCTGCATCTGCTGATTATAAATCGGATTCTGGTATGCTCCGCTCATATTCATCCTGTTTGACCTCCTCTAAAACATCTTCTATTGCGTGTATGATAGACGACTGCGTTGATAAGTCCAAGGACTGTAACTCTTTTCTGGCAAAAATTTTTTCAAGAACTTCATCTGAAAACACCACCATCCCTCCCTTTGATTATATTTTTGCATAAAAAAAGGCGGCAAAACCGTCACGATTCCGACAGTTTGCCGTCAAAAAATACAACAAAAAAAGAACGCATTAAGCGTCCATACATCCGTTCGTGTTACCTTTAGTGTTACCTTTGATTTTGACCTTTAGAAAAGACACCATTCAAAAACTCCTTTCTTTCAGTAAAATCAAGGCTTCACAAGGTTTTCTTAAATAAAAATAAAGTAGCGGAAGGGAGATTCGAACTCGGTATCAATTCTCTCAAACCCGCATAAATACTGAATTTCTTTATCTCCAAAGGTGTTACCTCGTGTTACCTTTTACATTGATAATGCTTTTGCAATATATTCCTGCATTTCACTCTCTGTCTTGTTATTAAAATAGTAATGATCGAGAGTTGTTCTGATATCTGTATGCCCCATTTGTGTTTTTATTACCGATTCTGGAACATTTCCATCTATCAACTTTGTTGCATATGTCTTTCTTGCCTTGTGAATTGAACGTTCACCAATTCCTATTCTATCACATATCACATATAGCCGCCTTGTAAATGCCTGACCTTTTATTCGTTTACCGTTTTTCATAAAAATATATTGCCCAAATGGATTGAGCATTTTTATTTTTCTCATAAGTTCTTTGGTATCTGCGGTAATTATAACATCTCTAAACCCGGCATCACTTTTAGGAAAATTTTGAACATCAAATACATATTTGCCATTATCATCTCTATATCTTATTTCTGTCTTTGATATATGTATCTTATTTTCTCCGACATCAGACCATGAGAGGGTAGATATTTCCCCAACTCTCAATCCTGTTTTAAATGCCAAAATAATGCCAAGTTCTATCAATGTAGGCTCATCTTCCATTACAAATCGTTCAATTAAAAGTTCCTCATCCTTAGAAAATACCAATTCGCAGTCTGACTTATGGTTCTTTTTAAATGACTTTTCCGAAATTTCCAAATCACCCATAAAACTGGTTATGCTCAGGCTGGTATAATGTTTTTTCTTTGCATATTTGAAAATTCCGTTAATCAATATCCGCATATCAGAATAAGCTTTTTGCGTAAGTTCCAGTTTTGAAATAGCTGTTTTTATGAATGATTCCAATATTTCTTCATCAATGTACCGGATTTTTCTATTTGCAATCGGCAAATACTTATTTTCAAAAAATCTTTTAAAATTTGTCTCGTACTTGTCCTTTGTCTGTCTTGTTATTTCACCATATTCAAGTTTTTCAGAAATCCAATTAGAATATACTTGAATAACTGTAGGTTCATCCTCCTTAGCTTTATAGAACTTTACTATTTCATCTTCAATTGCTTTTTCAGATGTTCTCTTTACAAGTCTCTTTCCTCTCTTATTATCTTCATCTGGCAAATATGTGTAAAACTTTCCATCTTTTCCTTGCCAAATGCTGTAAGTGTGTTTTTCAATAAATTTTTTCCTTTCGTTCATTTCAATTTTTTTCTGAATGGTGTCTATGTTGATAATACCATTTTCGATGGCAATATTCAACAACTCACTATTTGAAAGATTTCCCGTTTAACTCACCTTCTAACTTTTTTACTTTCTGTTTAATATCAAAAATTCTTCTTTCCACTGTTCTTGTTGATACGCATAGTCTCATGGCTATTTCTTTTGAAATAAGTCCACGGGCAAGAAGATAAAATATTTCTTCTTCCTGCTCCGTGAAATTGGCGTTTTCAATAATTGTTTCAAGCTCTGGCTTAGTCAGTTTTGAAAACTTCATAAGCCACTATCCTCCAATATTTTATTCTTCTCTCTGCCAGATCTTCGGTGTACCGTCCATCATTGCCACATATTTTCCGTAGCTCATGCCGGCTTCTCTTGCTTTTCCTAAAACATTATCTAATGTACTGTTTCTACATGTTTTTACGCTTCTTTTTTCCCTATCTTTTCTTCTGCGGTATTCATTTCTGCAATCCTTTCCACAGGTAAGTGTTCTGACGCAGATAGTTTCAAAGAGCTTCCCACAGATGATGCATTTTTTGGTGTACACTTTATTATTGAGCATTTTGTTTTCCTCTCTTTCTAACATTTGCTGTGTCACTGCATCCGGCAATCAGGAGTGTTGCGGTTATGATGGCTGTTATAAGTTTCTTTCGCACTGCATTAGTCCTCCGTATTTTCCTCATATTCCTCTTTGCTGATGGTCCTGATGCATTCCTCACTCACGCCTAAACTTTTCGCCATGTTTGCAATGGCTCTTTTCACATAGTCGTATGCACTTTCTTTAAAAATCCTTGGCTTTTCTTCTGTGACTGTAAAACCTATATTCCGCTCTGCATATCCAACGGAACCCTCTCCGCCAAACATTTCTGAATCCTTAATTTCAAAGTATAATGATATTCTGATTTTCATTTCATTCATTGTTTTTCCTCTCTTTCTCGGCTAAAGGTCAGTTTATCTCGAAATTATCTTTACTAATTTGTTGTATTCCTCCATTTTGTCTTTGCGTACCAAACCGATTTCTTCGCTTTCTGAATATACAACCTCGTATTTTCCTACAACTAAATCGCACACATCCAGTTCCGTCATTACATCAAGTTCCTCGGATGTTGCCATTTTATCGTTCAATGCTAATTTGCGCAGTGCTCTACTCATTCCAAGATAATTTAATTTATCCTCTAACTCTCTACCTGTCATATTCATTTCCTTTCCGTATCATCTCCCACCCACCGCATATACTACTGCGGAAGGTGGTATGATGATCGCTTGGTTTTGTTATCTGATTCTAAAATAAACTCATCTGGTTCTCGTCGTACTGATAAATACGTCCAGTCATGATTCTCCCTAACTGACACAATCTCTCCATCCGCGGTTTCTTCTTAAGATTTGCCATATAATTATTATCCACTTCCGGCGGTAGGGATAAATAATATTCCTCCGGTAATGGCAACTGATTTTCTGTGCAGACCTCATGGATCTTTGACTGATAATAAATGATATGATTCCGTGTCAGATTCATATTGCATCCATCGGACCAGAACGGATCATTACACCCATTCTGATTGATAACTTTCCAGTGTTCTATTTCTCTGCGGATGCACTGGCAGTACTCTTTCACTTTATCTTCTGCTGTCTGTATCATGGCAACACCTCCGAAAAATTAAGTTTCATCTGTTAAAGTTCGATTTAACGAACTATTTCATAGATAATGTCATCGTGATAATTTCCAAATTTATCTCTGATAGAATCTTTTAAGATATATTTCTTTCCGTTGTGTTTTTTGATAAAATTGTCATATCCTCTGCAAGCAGGATTGCCACCAACAGCTCTCCATTCAACCCTATGTAATGTACTTACAAGTTCTTCCAGTTTTTCAAATACATCCTTAGGCACTTGCAAATTTCCTCGTTCAAATGAAAACAACCCGAAGTTGTATGCTTTAGATACGTACCAATCTATTACATATCCTAAATAGCCAATGAGCTTTTGATTTTTGTCTACTATCGCATACTGGAATTGCCACTCTTCAGGACAATTCGCAATTTCAGGTATCCAGTTCCCGTTATTACCTGTTTCATAAAACATATCTGTTGTATAAAAGTACTTTTGAAATTCTTTAACTATCTGCTCTTTATATAAAATTGCAGGTACTAACATTCAATCACTTCCTCTCCCAAATTCTAATTTAACTTCTTTAACTCACCGTTAATCATGACAGCACCTCCGCAAAATTAAGTTTCATCTGCGGATCCGGCTCATAGTTCATCCACACCGTTTCTGTGCGTGCCTTTCCATGCTCCGCACAGCTTGAAAACTGTTTTTTCTTCCATCCGTTCAGATAGTCGTTATACATTTCTGATTCATAACCAGAAATCATAATCTTTGCTTTACTCTGCAGTAACGCTTTTAATAATTCCTCGTGATCTGCATCTGTCATCTCATGTTTATACTGTTTCCCGGTTCTGGTACTTAAAACATATGGTGGGTCAATATACATAAAAACATTGCTGTAATTAAATCTCTCAATCACTTCCACCGCCGGGCGGTTCTCGATCTGTACCATGCGCAACCGTTCCGCTATGTCAATGATCCATTCCGGCAGACGGTACCAGTTCCATAATGCATAAGCTCTTTCTCTGCCCTGTACATCATTTTTCCATCCTACCTTGCTGCCATTGGTACGGAACCCGTGCCCTTGCCAGCACTGAACCAGAAATCGCAATGCTTTATAGTACGGTTCATCCGGCATCATCAGCTCCCATACATCCAGTTTATATGTATCTTCATATTTTTCACGGCTGAATGGTGTAGTCATTACCATTCTGGACAGACGTTCCGCATCTTCCTGTATGCACCGGAAGAGATTCACAACATCATGATCCAGATCATTGATCGTTTCGATATCAGATACCGGCTTATTAAATAACACGGCCCCGCTGCCGAAGAACGGCTCTACATAGCTGTGATGTTCCGGTATCAGTTCCACCAATCGGGGAGCAATATTCCACTTACTTCCCGGATATTTCAATACTGTTCTCATGGCATCACCCCTGGAATATCCTCGAAACTAATCTGATTATCTGTTTCGAACACAAGCATTTTCTCTTTTGCTCCTGTATAAAAATTGCGGTCAATCTCAAATCCATATGCATTTCTTCCAAGTTCCGCCGCCGCTCTTAATGTGCTACCGCTTCCACAACATGGATCAATTACCACATCACCGGGATCTGTAAATATCTCTATTAGCTTTTTTAAGACAGATACTGGCTTCTGTGCCGGGTGGATTTTGGGAATATCTTTGCCATCTTTCTCCCAAGTAAACCAGTTAAAGATCATATGTCCAGTGCCTCGGATAGTCTTTCCGTTTTCATCGAATTTTGCTCCATTTCTAAACTTTGGCAACTTGTCCCTATATAAGATCAATGCATACTCCGTCGCTCCGACCACTCTCATATTTGCCTTAAGCACCTGTGGGCTGTAATTTTTTACAAATACAAGTGGTATGTAATTGTTGAAACCATGCTTCTTTGCCGCTGTGATCAGAGTCTGCATTTGTTCAAAGGCACAAAATACAATCATGCACGGTGCGTCAGAACTTCTTCCGCGACTTCCTGCTTTCTTCGGCTCTTTCTTGAGCATTTTCGAACAGAAGTGAAAATATTCATAGAGATTAAAGTTAAAATCTGAATTAAATGCCGCTCTTCCTGCAAGCTTACTTTCTCCGTTTTTATTATCTCCGCCGTTGTACCACATCGGATTACTGCCATAAAAGTTTTTTCCTACGTTGTACGGAACATCTGCGATAATTAATTGCGCACTCGGTATTCCGTATTTTTTATAATTCTGCATTGAATCTCTGTAAATTTCACATTTTAATTTCTTCATTTTTCCTAAAAGGAACCCGATATATCGTTACCCCGGCCGGAGGTTCGGCTCCTTTCTGATATTCCGTGCACATATCTACAATAGCGCACTTTAAATTTAATTATGTTGTGTTTTACGCAACAAATTCATCGTTTTATTGCTTTTAAATCATCCAATCTAATGGAAAACCTCTTACTCCTTTCGATTTACTTCAAAATTTCATCTAAGCAGGCATTCCAGCCCTCCAGGTGCAATGTTCTGTCAATACTCTCATAACCAGATTTCAACTCTGGTATCTTCTCCGGCAACTCCCGGAGGGGACACCAATCATGCCGTTTCTCGGTGAATGTGCTTTGTGATAATTTCGAAGCACCATTGTTTAACACATTCATGAGCTGGCATTTTTTAATTCCTTGAAATTCATACAGGAATTTACACATACTGCATGATCCCGGCATATCCATAATCAATACTGCTTTAGCCATACCTAACACCGCTCCTTTTTTCTTCTACGCAATTCTGCTTTCAGCTGTGATGTGCTGTACTGCATCAATGGATTTTCTTTAATTTCATCCTCTTCCTGCTGACGTATCCGTGCTTCTTCTTCCAAAAGTTCCTCATAGTTGTTAAACATACCTCACACCCCTTTCGGCTTTTCACACCGCTCAAATTCGATCACAAATACATAAGGGTTTACAGACCATCCGTACCGGTCAATGTCGGATTCCTTAATTGTTCTGTTCCAAATACTAATAAAAGCGGTTTTATTTCCTACGCAATCTGGTACAGGATGCAGGCAAGAGCATCTCGCACCCTCTTTCCACGCTCCTTGTGGTGTGATTTCCTGTAACCGCTCCACCCTTACGTCTGTGACCCGGAGCCAGATGCGTGCGGCTTCTTTTGGCATGTGGATGGATGGTTTCCATTTTGTAATATCTGCAATATCATTTCTTTGCCAATCTTCGTAGTAATAGTATCCTTTCGGTGTCTCTTTCCATGTTTCACGAACATACAGGATATCGCCCGTACAGATAGGACAGGTTCTCTCCGCCGTACTTAACTGTTCCATATGCTCCTTATCAACAAAGTTATGTACTGCATAAGTCCGCCTGTCAGCATTGTAAAAATCCATATCCGGTACGGTATACTCATTTGCATCTTTGCATATCCGCCTTGTACAACTCTTTCTTCCGGCCAGAATTGCCCGAACCATCTCGGTATTGAATAAAATCGGTTTAATTGCCATCTACTCCACCGCCTTCCACAATCTCGATTGCGTGCTCATAACTTCTTGCTTTCTCTTTTCCCAAATTCCTGTTGTATGCATTCTCCCAAAACTTTCTCTCATTTTCCAACTGCTCCACAACCTTGTCTACATCATAAGCCGTCGGATATTCTTCTAGTAAATACAATACTGCATTTGTATTTACTAAAGTTCCATTGCTTAAAGTAACCGATTTTAAATCTTTCTTCAGCGCATCCGCATCAATCAGTCTCATTGTTTGCCCTCCTGTTCCAATCTGTAGTTGCTTTTGTTCGCTCGTCTTTTCCTGTTCTGATTCCACCGTCCTGATCCATATACATCTCACATTCATAGCTTTTTGGAAGTTCTGTTCCGCATTTCATACATTTGATTTTGAACATTACTCCAACATCCGAATGTGATGACTTATTTACAATGGTAAAGAACATTGCTTTTCCGCCGCAGAACGGGCATGGTTTAAGTTCTTTGTTCATTCTTCATTCCCCCAATCAATCATTTGACCGCAACTCGGGCAATATGTGGGACTAGCACTTTTAAAACATCTTGGGCATGATGGGCAAATCATTGCATTTCCAATAATTCTCGGTCGCTTCGCCGTCTGCTTCTCCACAGCCGCCCGGCATTCTTCCGGTGTGCCGATTGCACGGTACTGCTGTATTTCTTCCAGTGCCTTGATCGCTTCCTCAAAAGCTCTAAGTGTACTGCTTTTACTTTCCCAGCCCATTTCCTGCTTGATTATTTTTATTGCCTTGCTCTCATTCATGACTACACCTCCAACAGTTCCGGATTGTCAACCTCGTTTCCAATGACATCTATATAATCCGGATTGAACTCTGCCAAGGAAACGCTTTCAGCAGTAAATATGGATACGGCTTCCCAACTCAATGAATCATCTGACCATTTGATAACGAAATCTTCATCTTCATACCGGAAGATATCATTCTCATAGATTCCCTCATATCCGGTACACTGGCATAATGTATCAATCTGGATTTCAAATCTTTCGGCAACAACATATAAACCGCCATTACACAAAGAACCTGTATATATGTAGCAGTGGTTGTCTATGAGCACATAACATCCTTCCACCCATTCGCCATTATCAATCCGCTTTCCACGGCATAAATATCTATTCTCCATCACTCTTTCACTCCCTTCGGTGTTATCTTGATCCTCTTCACACAATCCGGGCAGAAATCAAACCCGTTCACTCTTGTGGTGCATTCCGTGCAGATTTTCTTATCACAGGTCATGGTATAACTTTTAAATCCGCTTCCCCGTGCATGTGTGACAACCATATTGACCGGCATATCGCACAGCAGAGTTGATTTTCTTTTTCCGCAGAATGGACACAGATCATCTTTCGGTATATGTTTAACTATGTCTCCCATCGCTTTCCCCCTCCATTTCTTTCAGCTTGGCTTCGGCTTCCTCTCTGGTAAGGAATATCCTTTCGCCAATGTCGCACGGTAAATAGCAACTTTCACACATATCAGCGTCATTTATAGCATCAATTCTCATAACAGTTATGTCTTTATGAATCTGCTTGATATATAACTGTATAACGCGCATCATAATAACTGGCTCTTTCGCTCCTTTATTTACCCGATACAAAGTATCTCCAACCTTGCACGGCAATTTCAGAAGTAATCCCTGTTCTTCAGCATCCTCGTAGTCTTTGAGTTTCCGATATACGGCATCTATTTCCTCGCAATCCGGTTCACATGCCCTTTCCCACAGTTCATCATCAATCCACAATGGATTTCTCTCCGTTAGTCTCTCCATGCTATTCCTCACTTTCTGCCTTAAGCCATTTAAGCCATCCTTTTTTATTCCAAGTGCTTCCACCAAGAACATCTTTTGTCACAGTGTTGAACCATTCTGCCAGTTCCTCATCCGTCATGCTTCTGATCCGGTCTGCATTGGTCTGCGGCTGTTCAGTGAGTGGCGTTTCTTTAGGCTGTGCATTTTCTGCGCTTACTCTGTACGGCTCCGGCAGTGGCATCCATCCGCTTTCCTGCTCCAAAATCCTGTTGATTTCTTCCTCCGAAACCACTTTTGTTAGTGGAGAATATCCGCAGGCTTCTGTTGCTGCCTCAGATATCCGGTTTTTAATTTTGTTTATCAGCATTCTTCTCCTTCCCGTACCGCAACTGATACGGTACTTCCTTAAAATCTCTCAATGCATCCGGGTTTGGATGCTTCGGTATTCTCGTCTGATGGTTTTCCATCTCTGCTATGATTCTGCGTCTCTCTTTGCTTTCTCTGCGCAATTTATATCTCCGTCATTTTCCAAGATTGTTTACAAGCTGTTCTGACCTCGTATAAGCCTTATCCAACAGTTCTAAATATTAATCAAAAGAAATCTGTGCCTTTTCAGATAACTCCCTCGGATAACGCTCTAACAAAGCCTTAACACACTGCTTCATGTCTCCAAAATATCCGATTGTCCGAACGCTTTCTTTTTCATTGCCGTCCTTATCCTGTCCGGTGTATCTCTGTCTCAGGGTGTGATTCAGAGAATCGATCTCTACAAAATATCCATCCTGCAGTTCCACAGTTAACTTGTCCATCAACCATTTCTCCTATATTTCATACGTCTTTCCGATAAAACGCTTGTCAATGTACTTACATTCCCATTCCAAAACACTTGCGATCCCCGTCATGGTTTCATATCCGGTAGCAAGGCAGTTAATCAAATATCTGATTCTCTCATAAACCTGTCTGATCTGATTTCCCGAAAATTTAAACTGCGTTTTAAGGCAGACACCAAGCATTGAAAAGTAATTAAATACCTGTGCCAGTAAAAACTTATTTGCCTGTATCATGCAGTTCGGTGCGATCTTTCTTTCTACCAGATAAAAGCTCTCACGATACGGAATCTTATTTGTTTCCTTTCGCACGTCAATCTTGCATTTATCTTTCAGATAAAAACCAAGTTCCTCGCCTGTCGTTCCATCCTTTGCATTTTCCACATATGCATCAATGGTCTGCTCAACCTTTATGATTCTTTTGTGTCCGAATCCGAACTTATCATGCAGTGCCTGATATGCCATCATACGGACGTTATAATAGGATTCCTCTATTAGATAATCCGCATTGCTTTGTGCCTTGGCGTGTCTCTGTATTCCGATCAGTTCACTCTTGGAATATCCAAGTGGCTGCATCCGCTTTTTCTTTCTTGTCAGTGTATTACTCATTTGCTCTTCCATCTCCTCTCTACATCCTCAAAATGGCTAAATACAAGACTTTGAACATATTTTGATATATTTGTCCGTGCATATTTTTTAATTAGCATTTCCCCTTCTTCCATCATTCCTTGGAACCACTCATCTTCGTTATCAGCTTCATAAAACTGCTGCCGGAATTTATAATAGTCATTAAAAAACTGCCATTCTTCGGAACCTTTTTCAAATTTCTTACTTGCCATAATCATTCACCTTTTAATCAAATGGTGTGCCGCCACATACTTCTCGGAAACCGTCTTTCTGTCGCATCCGTGCTTGAATCTGTTCAATGGTTTCGGTTCGCTCCATAAATTCCATACGATCACCTTCAAACTGAACAACTTCTCTAAACGGTGTACCCTGTCGATTCTTTTCAACTTTCAAGCCTTTAAATTTTCTGTCTTCATCCAAATTCCACATAAGAATAATATTGGAAGCATCCTGCTCAATATCTCCGGATTCTCTTAATTCGGACATTGTAGGCTCTTTCGTTGCATTCATTTCCGATACTCGGTTAAGCTGTGACAATAGGATGATCGGAACGTGAAGCTCTCTCGCAAGTGCTTTGAATTGCTTCGAAACTTCCCCGACTTCGGATGCACGGTTATTGAACTTCCGGTTACACCGTACCAATTGCAGATAGTCAACTACGATCACGTCATATCTTTGATGCCTGCATTGCGTTCTTATTTCCTCAATAACATTTGTCTGATCGTCAATTGTGATCGGATATTTTTCAAGTTCATCATTTGCCTTGTCAAATGCTTCTTTCTCTCCACCAAGAAAAGCCTTTGCCCTGCGAACTCTTGTCAGACCAATCTTTGACATTCTTGAAACAAACCTTTCATAAATCTGACTGTTGTTCATCTCCATGTTGTAGTAACAAGTGTTATAGCCTTTTCTTGCCATATTCTCGATTATTTGTGCCACAATAGCAGACTTACCAACTCCCGGTCTCGCGGCAACAACTGTAATGTCTCCGCCTTCAAGACCGCCAAGGCAATCGTCAAGATGGTAAAATCCTGTCTTTACCCTGTCCTCTCCAACATCATCATTGAAGTATTTATCTTTGTTCTCTGATACGATTTGCTTCATCAACTTAGATTTCTTCAACTGATTAACTTGGATTTCTTCAAGCCTTGTAAGAACTTCCGCGATCGAATTATCAATATCACACGGTCTAAGGCTCACTCTCTGGAAAAGGCTTTTCGTTTCCCTTGCCCGCCAATCCTTAATGACTGCATCCGCATAGTTTTTCATTGCTGTCGATAACGGAGTTGCGGCAACACATTCCTTAAGCTCACCGGCAATCATTTCCGGCTCCCATTTGTGGTTTTCAAGTGACTGAGACAGCGAAACGATATTGATGTTTTCACCCCGGTCATACATGGCAAGCATTTCAGCAAAAGCATCTTGGCAAAATTCAGAGCTGAACATTTCCGGCTTCAATTTGTTGTAAACCTTAAACATGGAATCATTGTCGATCAGTACGCAACCGATCACTCCCTGTTCTGCTTCCGTCAACTGTTCTCACCTCGCTTTCGTTTCTCAACTTGACGAATCCAGTAATCGCAATCCTCTTTCAGCCAGTCTCCGTATTTTGGTATGTAGCGATAATTCGTATCATCTGGATTCTTCTCTATATAGTCAGTAACATATGCCACTGTAGCCTCATATATCAGCTTTGCAACGGCTTTTCTGTTCGGTTCGATAACTTCTAAAAGCTTGTCCATCCATGCTACCTTGGCAGACGTTAACGACGTTTTCTTTGGATATGCATTGATCGTGTATTCCCATCCCCATTCCGCGTCAAAGTCCAAATCAGATGCAGGCACGCTTTCTTTTGTATTTTCTTTCTCTATCTCTATATCTGTATCTATATCTTTCTCTATATCTATCTCTACATTGCAATTTTGTTGCAAAATGTTGCACTCCGTTGCTCCACTGTTGCATTGCAACACTTTTTGTGCATTTTCCCTAGATTTACGACTTCTACGAGTGCTTGCCGTCTCGCTTCCTAGGTTATCTTGCACAAATGGCAACTTGTACTCAATGGAATCTGATGTTTCAAGCAATCCGCAGGAAAGAAGATACTGAATCGTTACTTGAACATTGATTTCGTCCTCGTCAATATCAAGGGCAATCTCTTTGTAAAATTCATCTTCCAAGCCGGAATACTCTAAGTAGCCGCCCTTTTTCAACGACAACAACTGCATCTTAAGGTATATGATCGTATATGTATCGCCACCAGCCATCTTTCGGAGTTTTTTGATTCGTTTGCTATCAAAGAAATCATCCATCAGTTTAAGCCAGTAATACCGCTTATTCTCCGCCATTTTCACTACCTCCAAGCAATTCAATAACCTTTGCCCCAGCATCTTCCGGGCGACAAAATACGAACTCAACGCCATACTTAAGTTGCATTGTCAGCATAGCTTTTGCCAATACCTTGCCAGATGTCGGCTTTGTTTTCGGTAGCGGTACATTCAGCAATTTTCCAAGTGTGTGCATATATGCAATATTGTTATACCGGTCCACTCGAGGATTATGCCATGTAAATACATCATTGACGGAATACACCTTGTCTGTATTTTCAATAAGCACATATAACTTAATTCCGTTGTTCTGCGCCAAAATACACTCGTCACGGAATCTCGGATGTGCTTTTCCACAGATATTCCCTACAATTTCCTGCATGTCCTTTTTCGTGTCAACGGAAACATCATATGTGCCAAGAAAATCCATCTTTTTAAGTTCCATTTTTCTAGCTGATTTTCTATGGATAACATCCGCTACCTTGTCTGTGGCAATTATGTAATCTCCAACCGGCAATGGTGCACGCAAGACTTCCATATCGTGGCTTTTGAAATATCTATTCTTAAGGATATGTAAGCCCTCTTTCTGTCCTTTATCCTCAATTATTAACACGTATTCTCCTTTCTGGCGGTCACTCTTAGCAACCGCCAAAGGTATCTCATGGCTTTCAATTTAGTTTTTCGTGATATATTAAATTCCTTGCCAAAATTTCAGATACCGCATGAATTGGTTTCTTTTAGGCAAATGCCAAGGTGTTGCAACCTATTTCAGTTTTTCAAGATGCGCAATGTTTTCCTGTGCACGGTCGAGATTTCTTTTTGCAGAATCCGCACGTCTCTTTTCTCTTGAAATGAACGCTTCAATCGCCGCATTCCTGCTTTCTTCCAAGAATACGATTGTATTAGAATGTTCAATAAGATTGCCAATGCTCTCTTTATTAATTCTCATACCCTTATATATACAACCGGTTCCACGTTCTAAGGCGGTATATGTCTTAGAGCATTCCTTTGCTTCAAATGCTTTTTCTTCCAGCTTTTCACCGCAGAAAAAATAACTGTATAATTTCATTTTTTCTCCTTTCAGAACGGGCAAAGGTTCATATCAACTTCCAAACCTTTTTCTGCAATATAAACATCTGCTCCGTATTTAATTGTTTCTTCCGTCTTTTGTTTGAAAAGTGCGGGATCTCCACTTTTATCTGATAAGTGTATTAGAACGACATTTCTTAATGCCGGGTTATCGTTAGTAGAAATAAATTTAAGTGCCGTATCAAGGCTCATGTGACCTCGTAGGCGGTGTTCGTAGTTTGGCTCGTCACTGTCAACGAACTGCATATCATAGTTGGCTTCCACCATGATGTGATTAACACCATTAAATCTCCATCTGACGTATTCCGTGTCTGTTGCATACACAAGGCTTCCCATCTCTGGATGCGTAATGTAAAACCCAACGCACGGGCACTCTGAACCGTCTCCGTTGTTATGTAGCCATCTTCCAGATTTATCACGGTTTTCAAATGCCCTTATGTCAAAATTTCCTTTTCTAAAACGCATTTCAGAATATTTTATCGGCGGTCTGCATGGTTCAAAAACAGGAATGCCAGCTTGCACATATTGTAAGCTATAAAGACTATGGTCAATATGGAAATGAGTAGTAATCACAGCCTTAATTTTCATCACATTGAAGTTCAATGATTTCTTCACTTCCATGAATGGTAATCCAGCTTCAATTATTAAGGCTTCTTCGTCATTCTCCAGGATGTAGCAGTTGCCGGACGAACCGGAACCTAAGACTTTAAGTTTCAATTTTGTGTCACCTCTCTTACCCATTTATTGTACTTTTGGCAATGCGGATTCAAACATCTGTCCTTTAATACAAATTTGCCATTCATAAAGTCGAAATATTGTATTCTTGTCCGGCAACCACACACATAACAATCAATCATGGTTTCTCAACCTCTCTGCATCTTTTGAATCCATATATCCGAAAGAACCACCACATTCGCATTTTGCTTTAGGGCCATATACGTTCCAGTTCTCATTAGACTGTTTTTTATCCTTTTTCTGTAATCTTCCGCATAACTTGCACGCTCTTACAATGCTCATCTAAAAAACTCCTCCCTTACATCAACAATCTGTCTCGTCTGTCCCAACAATGCCCGATTATGCTTTGCCCTCTGCTCGTTATCACAAATGAACTGTTTGCATATTTCCGGTCGCACCGGATAGATTCTGCATTTCTCACAACTCTTATCTGTATCAAGAAAAGGGCATGTCATATCATATGGTCGCTTCACAGTAGGAAGCAGGTGCCTACACTCTTTGATATGGTTCTTACGGATATATCTGTGAATTGCATCTACTTCCTTTCTGCTCATTGGCAAAAGGTTGGAACAGCAGTTACCGCATTGGCTACATTTTCCATCTTTGCAGAAATTGTAAATGTTATCTTTCATGCCTTTCTGCACGGATTCTAAGACTGATATAACTTCCATAGGCTACTCCAATTCTTCCTCTGCTGGGAACTGGAAGACACCTCCAATAACAGCTTTAGTCATTTTATCATTCGGAATATCATTGGCTTTTTCTTTGCCAAGCAACACCGTATTATGGCACGCATACGCATATTGCAGTTCTTCCATAGCTTTCCGCGCTTTTTCTTTCGCGGAATAGACCGCAAGTTTCACAAATAAAGAATTTTTTTGATCACTTAGAAGTCCGTCAATGCAATACTCTATTTTGCTTACGTTGCCACTGAGAGTAATTATTAACCTTTCATAAGGTGCATCCAATGTGCCATCTTGTGATATAACTCTCATACGACCACCTCTAATCTTTCATGAAATCTGGCAAATTCTCGTCATCCTCTGCCGGTTCAACAACTTCCGCTTCGACTGCTGCACTCTCGACTTCCTTTGCTTCCGCATCTACAACAAAATCCTCTGAATTGGCATTTTCCGCAATTTCTTCCTGCGTCTGCTGATAAGTTTCATCCATCTGCATAAGAGACTGTTTTGCAATAGCATTGAGGTCTTTTGGATGCTTTTTGATTGCATTATTACGCATCTTGCGGACAATCATGGATTCCGATGTATCAAGCCATGCAGCACTCATGTATGGTCTTGCAACTTCACAGGCAAGCATATCTTCAATAGTCTCACAGTCTAAAATTGCTTTCAGAACTTCATTTTTCTTTTCTGCGATAGCTTTCTTTTCTTCATCCGTAGCATCATATCTCGTTCTAGGTACAACCTTTCCACTCTTATCTTTTTTTGTTCCAAGTAAACCGAAAGTCTCATTCATCAGATTATTACGAACATGGGCGAAAAGATTTCCTTTTACGCTTTCACGCTCTGCGATCATGTACTCGATTTTTCCATCATTCATTTCAACAGGATAAACAACACGGATTACTTTCTGTGATAATCCTTTTTCTTCCCACTCCGGCGGTGTAACTTCAACACCTCTGTGCTTCGGATATGTAAATTCATCCCCTTCTTTCACAAGCCATACTGGATATACCTTTTTAACATCAACACCAAAGTTACGAAGAAGTGCATCGTTGCCGTCTCCCTCGATTCCCATTTCTACTTCCTTGTACCAGTTTCCATTTGCATCCTGTTTACTTCTCAACTGGAAATAGCACTCTCTTGGTACAGCATTGGCATTAAGCTGAAGACTTGATACCTGTCCAATAACCTGTCTCAAATTAGAACCATTCAAGTTGCTCATAGCGGCTTTGTTAGATGTAACAAGGTTGTAAATTGCACTCATAGATGCCATAGCACACTGCTTGGAATAATCATCAAACACAAGTCCATGTTCCGCAAAGTCACGCTCCATAAGTCCTGTGTACTGGTTCGCATAATAAGAAAGCTGTGTATTCATTTCCTGTTTTCCCTGTGCCGCTACTTCCTGTTTCTTTGCTTCCGCCATAATTATTTTTCCTCGCTTTCTTCTAAATCTTCCAAATACGTTTCTTCGTCAAACCAATCTTCCGGCTCATGCTCTGCACAATAAGGAAAGACGGGTTCTCCGCCATAGCATCTAACATCCTTAGGACAATCAGATTTATATATGCAATAATTGCATATTGTTTCTTCATCCAAAGAATTTACATCTACCTTCTGTGGATTCTCATACTTCCTTACAACTGCCACCTTATCAGCACCGTAGGTATCCACCCACTTCATATCCACGGTTTCATCCGTAACGGTCAGCTTTGCACCTTTGGCATTTACAACGGTATCTCCGGCTTTTACAGAATCCTCGGTGCGGTATGTGTAACTTCTTGTGCTGTTTGGAAATTTTGCTTTGATATAATTCATTCTGATACCTCACTTTCCGCTACTTTCTTTTCCTTTTCGAATTCTTCTTTACTGCAAATCAATAATCCACCAATATAACTATCTGGCTTTGTGAGTAATCCTGTAACAATTTCATTTGGCATAGCGATCGCCACATTTCCCCATCCGTCCTTGCCACTATTAGCAGATATGATATTGGATAATGGGGAAAACTTTAAGTCCTTGTTATCCTTCTGCGACATTCGCTCCATTATTCCTAATGCTCCAATGCTCATTTATACACGCCTTTCTTTCCTTTATTTATCGCGTCTTTTTCACAATACGGAAGAGAACAATGTCCGTATTCCGCAAAATCAAAGAATCCTCTCTTACTTGCACTCTTCCAACGCTTGCATGACATACACCGCGCATCCGGCTGTGTGACGTTGTTTCCAATTCCTATTCTCGACATTCGGTGTCCTCGCTTTCTACAATGTATCCTGATAGAAAATTTTTTTATCTTTTGCGAATATAATTGGATGACCATAATAGCCGTTATGTGCATTGTAGACTGCGAATTGTAATGTACCTTTATCTGTTTCAAAGTCGACAAACTGAATACCGCCGCATTCTTCGTAATAGCCTGATTCATCTACCTTTTTCTTATTAAGAGCCTTATCTGTAAGATTTACTGCTCTTAATTCTGAACCTATAAACTCCTGTTCATCATCATTTAAGTAGAAATATCCCCAGCTTTCACAACAACATTGTCCATTGTCAATCAGCAAAAGAAATTCATGCTTATCCGTTTTGACTTTGTACCCATCATAAGACGCACCGCCCATTAAACCGCTCATTATCTGAATGATGCCAAGCCTAGACCCATTGCTACCATTTAACGAACCGGTATTTCCTAAAGATACATTCGTTATTTCTTCGATGCTTAAAATTTTCCCTAACGTTTCCATCCTACACGCCCTCCACTTTCAACTGCTTGTCCTCTGAAACACTCAAAAGAATTAACTGTGCATCCATATCCGGCACATTGAACTCATTCAGCGATTCTGCATTGTCTACGAAAATCGGACAACTAACACCGTACATTTCACTAAGGGAACGTATAATATCCAGTCCGGCTACGATTCGGTGACCGCTGTTTAATGTCGAATACGGCACGCCATTTACAGTACACTCACAGCAATCTTTCATGCCGCCATTTAACTGCATTTCAAAGAGTTTGAAATTTACGGTCTTGAAATGACTGTTGATGGATTCAGAAACCTTATCCAGTTTGAAACGAATGAACTCTTCCAAGAGGTAAAGCATCTGCTCCTGGTCGGCAACTTTCTGCCCGATTTCTTTCTGCTCGTCACGAAGCGTTTCGATACGATCATCAATCGCAACATTGTTAGCCGCCTGCGCAATAACCTTGTTCACCTCGTCAAGCTGGCTCTGCATATCAGCTTTCTTGGCTTTTAAATCAGTAACAACCTTGTCTGCGCCCTCGGATTCCAACTTGGCAATATCAGCAAGAATCTTGTCATGTTCTGCTTTCAGCTTCACATATTCTTCATTCTGCGAATAATCAGCTTCTTCTGGGATCTCGGATAACAGTTTGCAAAGTTCCTCTTTATTTGTAAGAGTCCCCTGTTCCTGTTTCTTTAAGGAATCTATTTCCATTTGCAGATCAGCATTTTTCTTTGTCAGTTCCTCGATAAGATTTTTCTTTGCAAACCCATCTGCCTTGATTTCTTCCAAGTTGGATTCTTTCTGGGTAATAAAGTCACTTTTTGAATCATTTAGTTTCCGCTTTGCATCTGCCTTGGCTTTTGTCTTTCTTTCTTCAAAATCAGCCTTTAACTGCTCAATCTTATCAGCCGGTAACTTCTGACCGCATAAGGAACAAACCGTTGTAGATTCATCGAATATCCACTTAGATTCATCAAAGAGATACGGGGTTTCATCAAATGCCTTGGCTTTCTCGGAATTATACTGTTCGCCCAGTTTCTTCCGCTCTGCATCCGCATCAGTGATAGCTTTTTCGTTATCAGAAATCTGTTTCTCTTTCAAAGAAATCGTAACCGCAAAATGTTCTAACTCATTTTTACAATCACGCAATTCAGCATCCATGATGCTTCTTTTGTTTGATAACTCGCGATTCATCGTCTGTTCCATGCCGGACATGTCAAACTGTAACTGCATTTCCTTACTTCTTAAATCGCCCAACGCGCTACCGGCATTCTCCATTTTCTTGCCACATTCAGCGATTCTTCTTACCAGATCTACCTTTGCAAGCTCCTGTTCTGCCACATCCACATCAATCTTGGATTTTTCTGCTTCATCAATACGCACCGGAATTTCAGCCTGTTTCTTCTTCCACCCGGATAACGCTTTGGAAAACTTAGCACGGATATCATCTGTGGACGGTGCTTTCTCCAACTCGCCGAGTAATGGGGCATACTTAGCATCTGTCTGCGCCAGTTCAACATCCGATACATCCGTTGCGAGGCGCATCAGAATATCGCGCTGATCTTTCCATTTCAAAGAAGAGAAATACTGCGGATTGGTCAGCATCTTAAACATATCCTCGCTCTGCGCAAGACCGGAAACATAAGCTTTGAAATCAGCTTCACTCTTTGGATAACCGTCAATTTCAAATGAATTGACATTTCCCTGCAAAGTCACGGTATCGGTGCCACGCTTCTTTACCCAGTTCTGCTTCTGAATCTTTGAAAGTTCCATTTCCTTGCCATCTACATCCAGAACCGCTACAACCTTAATCTCCACGTTATCAATGCGCTTTCCGTCCTTATCCAGTGGTCGAACATTGAACTTTTCCTCTCCGGCACTGTTCTTATTAAACAGAAGCCATGTAAACGCATCAAAGATAGTTGTCTTTCCTGCGGCGTTCTGTCCTTTAATACTTGTCTTATTAGAGAAATTCACATCAAGGCTCTTAATTCCCTTGAAATTCTCCATATGTAACGATCTAATTTTCAGTTTCATTTTCTTTCTCCTTCCACTCTTTATATTTTTTAAGTGCCTCTTCAAAACACGCTTCATCGGCAACATATCCAAGAACAGTCTCAATCAACTCTGCATTGAGAGTCGTTCCCTTGCTTCCAAACAACTCAATGTCTTTTTTGTGTTCATTTGTGATAATCACGCATGCTGTATGAACTTTCGTCCTGCATGCAACCAGATCTGCATATTCCTCAACGGAAATTGTAACGGTATTTTCTGCCATCTTAATTTTCCTCCTCTAATACATTAATTTTGCTTACAGACACCTCATATGCTGTTCTCTGCTCTTCCGTCCCGTCTTCGTACATCTTTACATACCCACGGCTCTGAATGCGTCCGGTAAGTTTCAAATGCGTTCCAACCGGAAGTCCAGATGTATACACCGCATTTCTGCCCCAGACAATGCATGGGATATAATCTGATTTGCCATAGGAACGATTGACTGCGATTAATAAATCTGCAATTTCTCTTCCAAGCGGAGTTTTCCTGTAAATCGGTTCTTTGCATACATATCCGTCAAGCTGGATTTTGTTCAAATCTGTATGCTCTCCCGGATTTACTTTTTCGATTTCACGGACGAATACATCTAGTAACAGACAATTTCTCTTTTCCTCGTGTTTGTTATAAGAACGATACACACCGGAAACATTAACGGCAGTGCCCGTGTATTTATCGTTCAGATTAATTAATCTCTCTGAAATAATTAATGGGATAATATCAGCCGTCCCACTTAATCTATCCACTTTGAGGTGCATATTATAAAATCCCTCTCCAAACACCTCATGGTTAAATTCCGGCTCTGTGATAATCGTTCCTGTAAGTTTCACTTTATTGTTTTCTGCTCTCATATTTGAATTTCTCCTTTTCTTGTGCTAAAATAGGCGCAAATAGCTTATGCTATTGCTTTGATTGGGAATCATTCAGCTTTGGTCGGTTCGGATGATTCCTTTTCTTTTTCATAACTTCTTTATAACAAGGAAGTTTCTCTTTATCTTCGTTGCTGTCGCAGATATAAATAATTCCATCGTCTGTTTCTTCATCTTTAAAAACATGATCCTCGACTATTTCTTCTGCTTCTGTCCATCCTCCTTCGATTTTTGTTCCAAGATAAATCAACAACAAGCCGCTCAACACTGGAATTGCAATGATTGGATTCTCCGCAGCGTCCACACTGATTCCAAGAAAAAAGAGTAATGCACCGGCTAATTCAATTACCTTTGCTAACTTCTTCATAGACACATCACTCCTGCCACTTATAGGAACCGTTGACAATCTCCTCACCATACAAGGAAACAAAATCTGTTATTAATGCGATAAACTCTGAATTTGTCGGTTTTCCTTTTTCCACTGAAACCGTATAGCCAAAAATTTTGTTGATCGCATTTGTATTGCCATTTGTCCAAGTAACTTCTATCGCGTGCCGGATTGATCTTTCTACTCTCCAGACTGTATCGCTGTTTTCTTCTGCAATTTCAGTGTAAAGTCCTTTAATAATGTGGATAAGTTTGCTTCTATTTTCAAGACATTTCTCAACCGCACTTATTATGTAACCGTAACCCTTAAGGCTATGTTTTACGCCGATCTGATCTAATGTCTTTCTTAAGTTCATTTGTCTATCCATGAATACCTCCTGTTAATCCTTTCCAACTCCGTATCTGATTGCCATTTCCTTCACAATAGCTGTATATCCCTCGATCAACTTCTTATCCTCTGCAATAATATCCACATAGGATAATTTGTCTCTGGTTGATTTACAGATACCCTCGTCTGCCATTCTCCTGCGCTTGTTAGTCAGCCGCTGCTTCAGATTTACACCCATTCGCTTTGACAACAGTTCGTAGCTTTCGGCTCTTACTTGGCTGTATGCCTGTCCGCCACCAAGTTCCATGCTGATTTTTCTTAAAATATTTCCAGTATCATCACGCCATGATGTTGTATCAAGTGCAACCACTTCTCGGATGCTCTCAACTCTCTGTTCCACATGGTTCAGTTGTTCTGCCTGCCGTTTCTGTTCTAACTGCTGTTCTGCTACAGAATTGAAAATCTTCTGGAACATCTGCAACTCCGGTGATAACTGATTGAGGTCAATTACCTTTTGTTTCACACGTTCTTCCAAGGTTGTGAAATAATCTCGTGCTTCTTCTGCTTTCACTCCATTTCCTTTCATAGAAAGTTTCTTTGCAAAATGAGCTGTGAGTTTGTAATCATCACGCTTTACAATACCGCCCGTAGGCGTCTCGACATTAATGTCGAACCGCCAAAAATCCTCATTTTCAACGGCAAATTCATTATCAACAATGTTTGATTTCGCCCATCTTGAAAACTGTCCCTGTGTCAATTCCAAGAACGCATACAGCTTTCTTGCGGTGGTCATTCCGTTTTCATCAACACCAAGCGCAATCTCAATCGGTGTCTGCATTTTTGCTTGTTTTAACTCTTCCGTTTCCTCCAACTCCTTTCCGTGTTATAATTCCCTTATCATCAAATAAGGGAGGTGCTACAATGATTGAAAAGACAATTCATGACTTAGCTGTCACATATGCCAGTTCAAAACTTTCAGAATATCAAATTGACAAACGTGAAGCTCCACTTTGCGGAAATACAGAAATGTCATCCGAAGAAGTTCTGTATTTAAAAGCGGCATACGATTTTGCTGTCAAAAATCTTTCGGAGTAGGTTCGTACCTTTCTCCAATCATTGCATGAGAAACAGCTTCTTTTATCACATCATGCTGTTTCTCCTCTGAAACAGACTGCTCAATGCGTTTTAGCGTACCGTCAATACTTTTTAAAATATTGAGCATTTCTTTTAAAATTCTCACTGCATTTCTCCTTTCCAGCAGCTTTTTAAGTTACCTCTACTCCAATAAATACTCAATCGTAACCCCGAAGTAATCTGCAATCTTTTTCAGCTTGTCTGCCTTTGGCTTGCTCTTTCCAGATTTCCAATCTGAAAATACTGTAGGCGCAAGACCAATATCTTTTGCAACTCTGTATGTAGAAATTCCTCTTGCCTTTACAAGCTGTTCAAACTTCTGATACATTTAAACACTCCTTTCCCTTGAAATTAGTTAGAATATTCTATATAATTTTCTTGTAACATTTTGTGAATGGAGGTGATAATCATGAATTCTTACCGCACCATAACTGGCTATTGCCAGACACAAAAGATAACCTACTCCGTTGTTCTTAATTGCATAGATGCCGGAGATGGAAGTTACTTAAAGGGTACTGTTCAATGTAACTATGTAAAATACGGTGGTTCGTGTGAACAATGCTCCTTGCGGAATAATTATCCAGAAAATTTCCGCTAATTCTGTAAGAGCCGAGCAATCGGCTCTTACAGTTTTTAAAATATTCTAACTTTTTATTGCAAATAGTTAGGAAATCCGTTATAATATGTTTCGGTCAAGAAAAAATAAACGGTTCCCTTTTTTAATTATGAAATTGCAACCGTTTTGTCAAAAACTATTTATGATTTCATAACTATGGTTATATAGTATACTTCCATAGTCTATTTGTCAAGCATTTTTATTTATGATTTCATAACTATTTTTATTTGGAGGGAATATGTACGAAATATTTTTGAAATTGCTTGAAGAAAAAGGCGTATCTGCATACAAAGTTGGAAAAGCAACTGGGATAGCCGGTTCTACTTTTACTGATTGGAAAACTGGTAGAAGTACTCCAAAACAAGACAAATTACAGAAGATAGCTGATTACTTTGGAGTAACACTTGATTATCTTATGACTGGAAAAGAACAAAATTCTTCTTATTCTGATGATATGGCTGATTTGTTAGTCGAAGTGGCTAGAAGTGATGACTACGATAGAATCAAAAGATTATTAACGTATTTTTCTTCTTTGAGCAATAAAGATAAAGATTCTGTAGAAAATATAATAAAATCTCTTTCCGAAAAAAGTGATAAAAAATAAGAGCGGTCAATCCCGCTCTTTTTCCATGCCAGAAATAAATCTGTAATAAAACTTTAGTTTGTTTAAATCCATTTTATCTAACAAGTTTAAAATCATTTCTCTGTATTCTTCTTCTAAGTTTTCATTCTCAACCTCATTTTCCCCCATATTGATTTCCTCCAATCATTCCGCACTTCCGATAGCGATAAACAAATTATAGAACTTATGTTCGATACCGTCAACCCCATTTGACAAATTGCTACAAATTACAAACTCGTTTGTAGTTGAGGGACAAGAAAACGCCTTATCCCGCCCCTCTGCCAGAACTTGAAGTGCCCTTATCGGACAATTTTATTTTACAAATTTTCCCGCAAACATTCAATTTCTTTCGGTCGCAAGTTTCGACAGGTAAATTTCTTATTGTCACATAATGTCGATTGATTAGTTTAAATTTTGTTAAAAAATTAATTACTGGTTGAAAATTATGCATCTGCCAGTTATCTGTGATGAATTTTAAGTGCATAATTTTCCTTTCTGCCCGTAGGCCTGTTATTCAAAAGAGCCGGCTACACAACACATGGTCATGTAATCGGCTCTTGGGCTCTTTATTTTATTCTAATTCTACTTTCATTTACATTTGTGCCAAGTTTCCTGTTTTCGTTAAACGACGGTTTAAAGAAATGTGGTATCTATGAACAGATTGCAGGATGGCATTCAGCTTCAGTTAATACGAGCGCTACATTAACCGTTCAGGATATCACAAAATATAGATACCTTGTAATTACCGGAAGATATGGCGACGTTGTAAGAGCGACGCATTTTGTAGTGACCTCACAGGTAATTTATGATATGAAAAAATATCAACTCTGGTGGGGTTCAAAATCTATTGGAACTGTCCAGTTTAATTCAGCTACATCAATTACATTTACACAAGAAGAAATATCATATGCGCCGATGTATGTTTATGGTATTTATTAAGCTGTACTCATTATGATTTACTAATAACTTCCCATGCTGTCCAACCGCCACCACCTGTTGCATTAATAGAACGTCTTGTTCGTATTAAACCATCAGTTCCGAAATGTACCTGAAAATACCAGTCACTGCCAGTAAACCCATTTGCAGATGTTCCGACAACAAGCACTACTCCATATCCGGGTGCACCTACAGTATCTGGTGTTGTTTGATATACACCAGTCCAAGCAGCCCAGTTTGCATCATCGATGTATCCTCGAAGTTTTAAAAACTCATATGTATTTATATCAGATTTCTTTAAATATGTGGTTGAAATGCTATTACCATCGTGATCTGCATCAGCCCGACCAACACGTACAGCAGGATAGGTGTCGTCAAGTTCATTATGTGCGATCAGATTAATTACTTTGTCGCCAGTATCGAATAATGGCGTAAGAGACCCCATAAGTCCAGACCAGTCACCTTTTGTGATTTTTATATACGACTTATTTGCTAAACCGTCGTTTAGTGAACTTATCGCCCCTGTACAAGTACCATTTCCGATCTTGGAAATATCCGTCGTTCCAAGCATCTTATAAAGATACCGCACATTTTTGAACATCTGTGACACCTTCGCAAAAATTGAAGAGTGTTTTTCGCCGCTTGACAATTTTGATACGCTTGTCCATGCTGACGCTGATCCGTCTGCCACATCACTACTCGTAAAAGTTGCTGTATTCTCGGCTGTATCTCCACCGGTTGCCACTGCACCGACGTTTTCTGCTGTGAGTTCTACATTACCCCTGCGGAAAGAATCTTCATTTACACCTTTAATTCCGGTAACCGGCGTTCCGGCCAATACATCCCACTTATCATCTGATGTTTTGTAGATGTTTGCTCCGGCGGGAATAACGTTACCGGCTCCCTCCTTGAAATCATCCGTAGTGGTAAATTCATCTGAAATATTGTACATCCATCCTGCATTAACATCTGAAAGTGCCGGTAAATCTGAAAAAGCTACCGTTCCATGTGGCTGTAATCCACCTTTAAGGCCTTCGGACACGTCTTTTGACTGTTCGTAATAGTACTTGGCATTGTCGGAATCCTCGCCCTCTCTGCTCCCGGTACCACCCACAGCATAACTCTGTGCTTTAGTTGCGCTATCTGCTGCAGATTCGGCTTTACTGATGATCTCTGTTGCTTTCTGCGTTGCAATATTGGCTTTATCTGTGGCGGTACTGGCTGACTGACTGGCAGATGCCGCTTCACTTGTGGCTGTGGCTGCAGACTGACTGGCGGATGTCTCACTGGATTTTGCGTTAGTCTCGGATGTTGCTGCCGCCGTGGCTGACTTCGCCGCCGCTGTCTCTGACGCTTTGGCATTGGTTTCGGATGTTTTTGCCGCTGTTTCACTGGCTTTTGCGGCATCCTCACTTGCTTTGGCGTTGGCTTCGGACTTTGCCGCTGCCTGCTGGCTGGACTCCGCTTTTGCCACTTCCACTTTGATTTTCGCTAGATAGTTAGGCTCTAAATGCTTTTCCTCAATGCTTCCCTCTTTGACAATAGCTGATACCTTTCCGTCTTTGTCAATGTAAAAAGCCACGGTATCCGAATCAAGGAACTCATACTGTGTAATCAGTGCCGACAGATCTATGTACTGCTTCGTACCATCGATCAGATTCAAAATAATCTGCTGTGTAGTCGGATTGTAATCGAAGTTGATCGCGATCTTCTCCATCTGCGTGTCGATTGTAATCTTGGATCCGTTCTTTTTCGTGACTGTGATAATTCCCGTCGACTCCTCGAATGTCACGTCTGCAACAAGAGTTGCCACCTCTGCTTTTGTGGCTTTCATGGTATCAAGAGTGATTACACGATCATCAATAACACCAATGGCTGCGTCCATTTTGTTAAGATTGCTTTCATTAAGCGGTGTTTCATCACTCGGATAATTCTCCCAATTAATAGCACTATGCGCTTTGTTCATGGTCCTCACTCTCCCTTTCCTTTGCAAATTTCATCTGTTCCCGTTCTACTGTAACCTGTCGGTTTGCTTCTTCCTTGATCTGATATAGAATATCCTTAAACACCAGGTACTTAGCTTCGATTGGGACATCCTCACACAAATTTACATAATTTATAATGTCGTTTTCAAATTCACGAATTTTTGCATTTATCATAGAATACCTACCGTTTCTTTCAATTCTTTTATTTCTTCATATTGCAACTGCACAGTGGCTATCAGATCAGCTATTAATTCTGATTTATCTAGCGCATAATACGTGTTACCATCCTGGTCAGGATTCTCGGAGCAAACTGCCCAATCTTCATCTCCAACAGATTCCAAAACCTCTTGCGCTATTAACCCATGCCGATAATGCCCAAGAGAATCATAATTGTAAATAAACCTGCACGGGCGTAAGGATAATATAAATGCAGAACTCTTTTCCCTGTCCAATGACTCTATACCATGCTTAAGCCGGCGGTCGGAATAAGATTCCCAACCATAAGAAGATATCCCTTTCCCAGTTGATAGCATTTGTGCAATAGTATTAGTTGAAGTATCCTGCACCGTAATGTTTGAATATTGGAATGTTGCCAACCTGGTATCTGCTGCCGCACTCATACCATCATTTCCCATTTTTACAAGCGTCCCAGGACGTTTTAACTGGATAATATTGTCAACAGATTCCGTTGTTTCAATATGAATCGTCCCGCCGGTAATCTTTGTGTCTCCATCCAGTTTTAATTTTTTTGCACTGATCTTTATAGATTCGGCTGTCTGATTAATGGATGATATAACATTATCTTTCTGCACTTTCGTGCTGATTTCTTTTGAAGTCTGCTTAAAAGCACTTGTTATGTTATTTGCTATCAATTTGGCATTAGCATGATACTTCCACATATATGTTGAAGAGCTGGAACTTGTTTTCTCACATCTCCAAATCGTTCCGTTGTCTAAATTCAGATAACATTTATTCTCGATATAACTACTCGGTTCATACCCCTTTCCCTGATCTCCATGTCCAAAATAAATAATATCAAATTTACTTTCATCCCAATCCCATGTATTGAGTGAAGAGCTCACTTCCGAACGTATCTGTGTTGCAGTTATTTCTATTTTACTGGATAACTTACCCTCTGTTTCACTTGCCCTGCTAACCTCTGCTGTAATATCGTCTGCATTGATTTTAATAGCCGCCGCAAGTTTAACTTCCTGCCCTTGTGCCCTGCTAACCTCTGCTGTAATATTGTCTGCATTTTGTATAATTCGTGATGATAAACCATCCGTTGTATTTTTAACTTCTGTACGAATTTCGCTTGCGGTCTGCGTGATCTGTGACTGCAATTCCTTTTCGACATCTGTTATCGTGCTCTGTGTTTTCTCAATGGTCCGCTCCAGCACATTGCTCCTACCTTTGAGTTTCAAAATACTTTTCTGTATTCCATTCGCTCCATTTGTCCGGTACTCTTCCCCGTCTGCTTCCAGGTCATCACGCAAAGCCTGTATGCCTTTTAAAGTCCTTTTGAAGATATAGGACTCGATCAGTTCATATCTGGTCGGCAGTCGCACTGCATCCCCGACCTCAAGGCACGGGTTTCCTTTGCAGTCTGCCGCAAATGGGCGATAAATAATGCCCCTAATCTTTGAGAGCGTATTATTTGCTATTCCAGTCAATTCATCGGTACCTTTTCCATAAACTAAAAAGTTATCCTCGATCACATAAGCATTGTCTCCAGTACCCACGATCACACCGATATCATTCTTCTGTTCCCGAATTTGTAATTTATTAATGGTTCTGACAAGATAATCTTCATATTTTGCAGAAACATAAAAACCTTTTCCAATCTGTGTACTTTTTGGATCTCTTGGATACAAATTATCCGCCGGATAAAGATCATTCCTTGGATATAATCCCTGTATCTCCTGTTCCAGATAAATATAATGAAACTTCCCGTCACGCCCCATGTGCCCCATGCAGGCATTAATTTCACAAATGCAGGACAACACTTCCTTGCCGCTCATAGATTCGCCTATGGTGCTCGATTCCTCTGTATCAGAACTTGTCTCACTGGATGGCGTGACCGAAACTGTTTTTTCAATAGACATGTTGTCATTGATAAGATCAATGTCAGCCTGCTCAATCCCGAAGTGCTTAAAAAAGCTGTCCCGGAATTGCTTCATTGTGACCGGATCATAAACTGTAACAGTCGTAGTTTTTCCATCTTTATCTTTCTGCTGCTCTTTATGGGCTGGAAAGACAGTGTTATACCATGCTGCCACATCTGCATTTAAAATGTCATAAAGAGCATCATATGCGACAACATCACGGCACGTCCTGTCTGCCGTGGGCGTATCAGAATCAACCTTATATCGTCCGAACTGGAACGGGATATCTACATGTCCACCAAGAGACATCCTTACCGTCATCCATCTGCCCTTCATTGGCAAAAATGTATTTGACACCGTGAATTTAATCATGGCAGCTTCACATGATCCAAATGTCAATTCCTGTTCCGAACACAAACTTTCGGTCAATTCGAATTTTTCTTGGTGTAGCTCTGTATTTGTTATATTTATTTTTCCGTCATCAGATACGATGGATAACTGCTTATCGACCGTATCTTTTTTGAACAAGTCGCCATATTTATAATTAACCACCGTACACACCCCCTATGAAAGCAAGCCGAACTGAATTGTAACGAATTATCCCATCATATGTTCCGTATATTGTAGGCTGAAAATCTGCCATATAGCCGTACTGCGTCACATAATCGTCATATTCCGGGATATACGCTGTGATATAGCATGCTCTTCCTGCCACATTTGTGAACTGGCTTCTGATATTATTTAAAACCTCATTGAAAGTCTTATTTGTCAGCATTGCCCGTGTCTCAAACTCCACTTTTAATGCCTTTAGCTCCACGGCATTTCTATGCAGATATCCGTTGGCATCTGTATAATCGTCCAAATCCTGCATGTTGACATATGGACTGTATGTTTCTGCTTTCATAAACGACATCGGCACTATGTAATTGCCAATCTTTAACAGCCATCCGCTGTACGCCATACGATCACCTCCGCTTACTTTTCGTTTCTGAATCTATTGATATGGATGCCGTTATCATCACTTAAAAATAAGATTTCCGTTTTTCCGTCCGGCAGAATATCCGCCACGACGCAATTATTCGGATTTCCTATTGGTGTGCGACTTTCCGGGCACTTGCTCCAGTCTATTGGTTTATATTTTTTCATGGCTATTCTCCTGAAAATAGGTATAAAAATAGCACCTACCGTGTATAATAGGTGCTAAATAAATCAAAAAAGAAGCGCATCTCTGCGCTCCTAATTTCTATCACTGTATTTTTATTACTTCTTTTTCATCAGTCCAAATGTTTGTTTCGTACTCCAATTCTATTGATTGTACTGATACAGGAACAGAATAATATGTATTAAAAGAAACCTTTCTGTCAGAAGATAGATTTACATTAAAGAAATCCTTGTCATCCAATGTATATACTTGATCGCATAATTCATCATCAGCATAACAATGAAAAGCATCTACTCCAACATATTTATCCGAGCCACCTGTATTTTGGAATGTAAACGAAACCATAACATATTTCATTCCGCTTTGCGGAGTGTTTAGACCGTATTCATCGTCATAACCTTTAAAATCTGTATCTATTTCATTGACAACAACATTGAGATCATTTGTTTCGAAAGAATATCCAGCAGTTACCGGTTTGATATTCGATTTTATTTCAGAATTTTGTTCCTCTTCCGTTACAATTTTCTCTGTGTTTTCGTCTACAATTTTGTTTACCTGTTCATCTTTATTTTCCGAATCATTTCCCGCATATATTACCGCTGAAATGACAGCAATAATAAAAATATAAATGACCCATTTTCTGTTTTTGTTATTGTAATTTGGTTCTTTTAAAAATATCCCCATGTACATTCCCCCCTACCATCTGTGATAGGTTAATCCTACCACAAGTGGCGGTATTTGTCATTAAAATATTGGAACTGGATTTCTCTGTGTTCTTCTTGCTTCACTCTTCCATTGCTTAACTGTACTGTCATATATTACCTTGCCGTCTAATTCAACTTTAATTCCGCTGTTTTCACTTGTATTCTGTGCGATTTGTGACAGATATGGTGTCAATGCTTCTGATACTGCGCTTTTTACTCCTGCTTTAATTCCTTCTACGATTTGGCTGTTATTCGCAACCGCTGTATTTCCATTGCTAAACTGCCCGACCATTTCTCCGTGATTTGCAAAAAATAAACCATCTTCCGGGAAGCCTCCGGTTGCAAATGTTGGTATTTTCCCGAGGTTAATATTGCCAGCTTGAATTATTTCTTTTCCACCAATATTTACAGAATCCCATGAAAAAGACAGTTTTGAATTAAGCCACGTTGCAAAATTATTCCATACCTGCTTAATTCCTGCAACAGCATTATCAAATGCCTGCTTCAATCCGTCAGAAATGCCACTGAATGTCCAGTTGTCTTTCGTAAAATACGGTGCGACATGATTTGTCCACCAAGAACCAATTCCAGATGTACTCCACCAGTTACTAAATTCGTCCCATTTTTCAGAAAGACCTTTTTTCATTCCGTCTCCCTGTTCATCCCATTTTTCTTTTGTAAACCAAGGTTTTACATGATTTTCCCACCAATTATATATTCCTGTCTTTTGCCACCAATCGGAAAACTCATCCCATTTAGCAGATAATCCCTCTTTTATTCCATTTCCTACTTCCATCCACTTTTCTTTTGTGAACCACGGGAAAATATTCTCCTGAATGTAAGTTAAAGCTTCATCCCACTTTTCTTTGATTTTTTCTTTTATACTATCAATTTCTGCTTTCACTGACAGTTTCTTTTCTCCCCAGTAGTTCTTCACATCTTCCCACCAAGAAGAAATATCATTTTCCGTCGTTGTCAATTTGTTATGAACTGGAAGTTCTACATTCAATCCCCACCATTCTTTGACATTGTCTTTGAACTCGGAAATCTTCTCTTGTAAATTTGGAAGAACAACATCTGCTCGTAAATCTACATCATCTAATCCGTTTATATTCTTCCATTCATCTATCCACGCCTTTAGATCAAAGCTGTCAGGTACATTTAATTTATTAGGCATATTATCATTGAACTCATTTAATGCTTTTTGGAAATCATCTAATGATTTGTAATCTTCCTTTTTAGGCAGATTTTTGACAAATTCATCAACATTCATTCCATTTCCAATGCCTAATTTGTCCATCACAGTATCATGGCTCAAAACTCCACCGCCATATGTATTAATCCATTCAAACGGATTAAGAAGTTGTTTAAAACTTTCCTGAAGATATTGCAGAAAACCGCCTTTTTCATACGCTTTTTTTAAATTATTAACATCTTTTTTTATGCTATCTTTTCCAACCGTAAAAGATAACGTTGCCACTACTACAGCAAGTGAAATAGGAATTGCATAAGAGAGCAATGATTTTGCCGCCGTTGAACCAAAAGCGGCTGTGAATTTCGCTCCTATTAATTTCCCAATAGTCTCCTTGAGAAGTTTCCCTGTTAACAGTTTGCCTGCAAGTTTCAGGGCAAATGCTCCAAGAAGAATTTCAACTGTCTCAATATCAATGTTTGAAAGAAAATCTTTTACGCCTTTCCAAACATCAGACCACTTGATATTTTCTATCATGGTCTTAATTGTCTTGTAAACTCCCTGTACCCAAGTATTTATATCTTCTGCAAGTGCTTTAAAATCAAATGTTTTGAAGAATTTATTTATTCCCTCTGCCAGTGATTTTCCAAGGTTTGACCAGTCAAATGTCTGACCAAAGGAAAGGGTTGCATAAATCGCCGTATTCAGTGCCCCGGCAATCGTTTTACCAACATTTCCAAACAATCTCGGATTGATAAGACCATTGAGGAAATCTGCCAAGCCTTTGCCGAAATTTCTTGCCTTGGAATAAATCTTATCCCAGTTGATAGACTCCATAGCTTTTGATAAGGCATCACTGATGTATTTTCCAAGTTGTTTCAGATTTTTAATATCACTTTCGTAATTTTTGAAAATAGTATCTGTCTTGACGAGTTTACCGCCACTGGCACCGCCTGATGCGCCACCGCCGCCGGAACCGTCCGAACCTTTTTTCCCAGAACCATCATTTGTTGTAATCAGTTTCAATTCGTCAAACTGACGGATGCCCTTATTCATCTTGTCAATGTTCTTTGCCGCCTGTCCGGTATTGTCAGCAACATCGCCTGCGCTCTCTGCCGCATCTGAAAAACTATCTGCAAGACCTGCACCGGAATCCTCATATTTCCATCCGAAGATTGCGCCTAAAGCGTTTGTAACCTTTGTGACAAAGCTGATAACAACCAGTAAAACAGAATTGAGTGCTTTTACGAATGGTTTGAAAGCATTGATTAATGCTCCACCAATAACACTGCCAAGCTGTTCAAACGACTGTTTTAAAATTCTGATCTGGTTCGCCCACGAATCAGCAGTACGCGCAAAGTCTCCCTGTGCTGTCTGCGTATTGGCAAGGACGTACTGATACCGGAGCATTGTCTTTTCAGCCTGTGACATAGACGCAATATCAGAATCTAATCCCTGTTTCATCGCCCACTCTTTAAGGGTTGCCTGTGTAAGATCAAGACCGTAATCTCTTAATGGACGTGTCTGTCCGGTAAATATTGCAGCTAAATCCTGCGACACAACATCCTGATCTACGTCATACAAAGAAGCCATATCAGCAGTTAATTTTGTTAAATTCAAAGACACATCAGCCATGGAATCAGACAGACCAATATAGCCATCTGTCTGTTTGTTCAAAAACTCATTGGCTTTCTTTATCAAACTGCTGTCAATTCCCATGGCTGTTCCCATTGCTTGGAATCGGCTTGCCGTCTGTTTCAATGTCAGTTCTGACATACCGAACTGACGTATAGAGTCCTGTGCAAACTCATTGACTTTTTTTGACATGTCACCAAAAGTAACATCAACAACGTTCTGAACCTCTGTTAATGCCGATGATATGTCGATTGCATTTTTTATTCCTCTGATCGCTCCGTACAGACCAAGATAAATCCCCATAGAGGACAAAATCTGTCTTGTGAATGACTTGAGTCCGATCAATGCTTTCCCTGTGGATGTCTTAAATCCAAGGAAAGAACCGGAAAGACTACTGATGCTGGTATTTAATCCGGAAATTGCGCCGCCAGACCTGTTGGAAAGATTGCCAAGTGCCTGCGTCATCTGAATGATATTCGAAGATACATTTGGTGCTTTTGAAAGCGTCTCAAACAGGTATTTGAGATTGTCAGCAAGCAAAGGAATATTTGTTACCGCGCGACCGCTTGCAACGCTTCCAAGCCTTGATATGGACGTTACAAGATTGCTCATATTGGTCATATCAAAATTCAATGCACCTATCTTGTTCATCTGGCGTACAAAGTTTTGTAACTGCGCAGATAAAGCCGGCAGATTCTTTGTCGCCTGTGTAGATGCCTTGCCACCGATTTTTGACAACGCAGACACCATGCTTATGAGTCCGCTTGTATCAACAGCCTTAACACTTGCTATTCCAGATGCAAGATCTCTCACAGCAGAAGATATTCCGTGGATAGAATTTGCATCAACACCAGAAAATTTATTGAGTGCCCGCACCATTGATGTGATTTCCGAAGATTTACCACCTTTGAATCCGGTAGCCGCATCGGAAATGCTTCTGATTCCGCTTGCAATATTTGAAAGTTTTGCAGTGTCAAACGATATGCTTTCCCGGAGCCTATTCATGCTGTTTACAAGGCTTTCTATGGAATTACTTGCTTTTGCAGAGTCAGCTTTGATTTTTATTTGTAATTCATCAATGTCTGCCATATATGCACCAACTTTCTATGCAAAATAAAAAGACGGTAAGCTGTGACACCTTACCGTCCTTGATCTACTCTTTTAATTTTTCTCTTGTAACCGGTCCGCATTTCTTATCTACTGTAATTCCGACTTTTTTCTGGAATGTTCCAATACCGGTCGCCGTATCATTTCCAAGAATACCGTCCACATTACTGTTTCCCTTTTTATCTTTTTCATCCAGACATCCGTGATAAATAAGCTCCGTCTGAAGCCATCTCACATCATCCCCTCTCATGCAAGGAAATTTTTTCTTTAAAATCCTTGCAGGTTCCGGGTATGGGTTTAAATGATCTTTTACATTTTTTCTAGGGTTTCCGCTTGTCACAATCGCTGTATGACCTTTTGTTTTTGTGACAATAACATCTCCGTTGTAAAGAACCATTCCTGCCGCATAACCTCCAATGTCATCAAACATGCCACTAGAAAGAAGTACAGATTTTTCATTTGCTGTGGTGAAATTTCCAACATCTTTTCCAGTTGCATGAATAATGCATGCACGTACCGTTGTGCCGCAATCTGCTTCTGTTTTTACTTTTGAATTAATACCATATTTGACAATTCCAAGCCGGTGTCCCTGACAGTAGCCAATATTATCATTATTGCACGCTGTAATCATTGATTCTGCCAGTTTATCCGCCATATCTTTTGTTTTTGGCCTTAACACATACCATCCTTTTTTATGAACATAAAAGTTTTGCATACTTACTTCTGTTCCGGTCTGATCTCCCGGTCTCCCACCGGTCAATTTCCCATTTTCATCATGTCTTGCAGATCCAATTCTCATATTTATACCTCCAAGTTCTTTTCTGGTTTTGGGTGGCTCAACTCATAGTTTGACTGCATGACTTTAAGTTTTGCCACAAATAGCTCTCTCTGTTTCTTTATTTCTTCTTCCGTCATTTCTGAATCATCTTTCCCTTGTTGCTCATTGATTGGTTTTTTAATATACTTTGATTTTGCTTTTCGTCCGGCAAGGCAATGTTCTACTGCCACCGATACCGCTGACAATCCATATGTTCCAAACCACATCCACATCTCATTGTCTCTTTGCTTTTTATCTAAGTTATAAGCATCCGCATAAGGCTGCAAATCAGCCGGGCAGGACGTGTCTATGTCACGCACGGTAAATCCATACCCTTTTGTAACTAAAAGCCAGAATGGGCGGATTTCCGCACAATATGTTCCCCATGTAAGTTCTCTCTGTTCTTCTACTTTTTCCTCGGAGTTTTCTTCTCCGCTTCTTTCTGATCTGCTTTGAGCAGTTTTGATAAAAAACCGTTTTCAAGCAGCTCCGCTAAAAGTG